>Ga0180074_1000024_pt1 | contig 28023 bp, 26 predicted proteins | sample EasRiv366_16_10D_FD_121773 | JGI IMG/M metagenome (GOLD analysis project Ga0180074, IMG submission 121773) | Soil microbial communities from meander-bound floodplain in the East River, Colorado, USA - East River metaG ERMLT366_16_10D | ecosystem: Environmental > Terrestrial > Soil > Floodplain ...
GCCGGGCTCCACGCCAATGCCGACCAGCGCGAGCAAACCTTTCTTTTCCCAATCATTGGATTTCTCAAATTGATAGTCACCCAATTTGATCCCCGTTTTGTGAAATGGGTCGTCATGGTTTGGCTCAGATAAAGTCATCGCCATATCCATATATTTGACACCAACATTGTATGCGGCATCAAAGATCTGTTTATTAAAGATGGGGTCAACCGCATTCATGATGAGGTCAACACCATATTTTCTGGCAAGCGCTTCAATATTTTCCTGTTTACTGGCATCGATGAATTCAACCGGGAAACGTTGATCGTCCCCAAATTTCTTTTGCACCTCTTTGGCGCGTTCCAGGTTGTAATCCGCAAGCACGATCTGTTCCATCCACGCGCGCGGCTTTGCAATTGCGGCAATCGCCTCTCCTACTCCTCCGACGCCTACTAGTAATACTTTCATAAATCCTTTCTCCATTTAGTTTTATAACCCGCACTGTGCGAGTTAGAGTAACAAGGCCAAAGCAAGAAAATGTTAATCGGGCAGGAGCAGGCTCAAGTCCCGCATGCAGCGTTGCACTTCCTAAAAATAAATCTCTTTGACGATCTTCAAGTGCATGAACGATTCGGTCTCGCGCACGCCATCTACACGTGATAATTTTTCGGTGAGAAAAGTCAACAGCTCGGCATGATCTCTACAAAAAACCTCAGCCATAATATCGTAGCGCCCGCTGACAATGACGATATACACCACCTCATCGAATGCGGCGATCTGCTCAGCGATCTGCATCATCTTATCGCCGTCCACGCGCACGCCGATCATCGCCATGGTTTTGAGCCCCATCCGTAACGGGTTCGTAATGGCGGCAACTTTGAGATACCTCATATCTACCATCCGGTTATAACGCTGGCGGATCATACCCGGAGAAACATTCAACTGCTCAGCGATCTGTGCAAACGCCACCCGCCCGTCCTTGCGGAGCGTTTCGATGATCTTCAAGTCAGTTTCATCAAGACCATCAGGCTGAGTTGTTTTGATTACGTTATCCATACGATGATTTTATGACGATTACGCATTAATGTCAATATTTTTATGACGATTATGCATAAATTAGACGTATTTTGCGCTTCATTCAAAGCCGAAAACTGATTCGCTTCGAGGAAATTTATCACCCCACTCCTTAAACAAAAATGTCCGGCTGTTCTCACAGCCGGACATTTACAAAACACGAACTTAGTTGCCGCCCTTCACTTCCACCCAAATATCATCATACAACGGAGTTGCATCACCGACATCTTTTATGCCAAAGCCCTTTGCCACCACATCGGCAGGCGGGTTGGTGATCGGTGAATCAGCGTACGCCTTGTACACCTCAGGCTGGTTCTCCTTGGCATAAGCGATCGCTGCTCCATTGGGATTCGTATATTGGAAGTCGCGAATGGTTAGCCAGAAAACATCGCCCTGCATGGTGTAGTTCAACCAGGCATACGCAGCGTCAGCGTGCGAAGCGTCCTTCAACATCACCCAGTTATCCTGCCAGAGAACAGGTCCTTCGGTCGGATAAATATACTGGATGTCTGGATTCTCCTGGTTGGCGATGAAGGCTTCACCGGTCCAGACCACACCCAGATCAACATCACCGGCAATCAAGGATGTCTTGGGGCTGTCACTATCAAAGACCTTGATGTTCGGGATGAGCTCGGCAAGTTTATTCTTGGCTTCCTCCAACTGCGCAGGATCGGTGGTGTTGGGATCATACCCAAGCGTGACAAGTGTCATGCCGATGATGGCGCGGGAATCATCCAAAAAGACCATACGACCCGCGTACTCAGGCTTCCATAAATCCGCCCATGACTGAGGGACGTTTTCAACTGTGGCGGTGTTGACAACGATCGCGTCTGTACCGGCGAGGTAGGGAACGGAATACTTGTTGCCTGGGTCAAAGTCCTGATCCATCCAACCTGCGTCGAAGTTCTTCATGTTCGGCATTTTGGCATGATCCAGTTCCTGCAACAGTCCCTGGCGGATCATTAAAGGCACGATGTAGTCGGTTGGCTGGACGAGATCGTAGGCTGTACCACCGGCAGAGACCTTGGCGTACATTTCCTCGTTTGCGGAATACTCGTCACGATTCAACTTGATATCGTATACCAGTTCGAAGCAATCCAGCATGTCCTGTGGAAAGTATTCGGTCCAAACAAAGATGTTCAATTCTTTGGATGTGACTTCCACTCGCGGACTCGGCTCAGGACATTCAAAGCCACTGGATGTGACCTTGGGTCCGCTGGCGGCAGGTTCGGTTGCAGCAGTTCCCCCACCACAGGCAGTGAGAACCATACTCGCAACCACCAACACCCCCAGCAATTTCATGATACTTTTTTTGCTCATCTCTTCCTCCTTTAGAAGATTTAATACTTTGGCTACGCGGTCGACCGCGAAATACCTGATGTTAATTAGTGCTGTTTCTGTTCACGATTCTGAAGAATCTGTAACAACAACACCACTGAAAAGACCGTCAGAATCCACACCGTGGAAAGGGCATTGACCTGCGGCGTAATGATACGCCTCAACAAACCATAGACATAGATCGGCAGGGTTGTCGAGCCGGGACCATTCGTAAAGAATGTGATCACGAAATCATCCAGCGATAAGGTAAAAGCCAGCAAAGCGCCTGATAGCACACCGGGCAGGATCATCGGGAACGTGACGCGCCGGAAGGTTGTCCATTCGTTCGCGCCCAAGTCCATGGCAGCTTCTTCATAGGATTTATCAAAGCCTTGCAAACGCGCTTGGACAACAAGCGTCACGAAAGGCACACTAAAGGCGATATGACTCACGATCACAGTGCCCAGCCCCATGCTCAGACGTGAATCGCCTGTCAACCCCAAGGCGCCATTCAAGACCCCGAACAACTGACTGAAGAGCGTCAAGATCCCGATGCCCATCACGATCTCAGGGATAACGATCGGGATATATAGTGAAAGTTGCGAGAACGGTTTTAATTTGAACTCATAGCGTTGAAGTGAAAGCGCTGCCATCGTCCCAATGATCGTGGAGACGATCGTGGAGATGAAGGCGATGGTCAGCGTGTTGCCAGCTGCCTCCGCGACATCTTTATTCTTCGAGAGTTCACAGAACCAATGGAACGGTCCGCATGGACTTGACTTGACGAGACTACCGTCCATCACAACGCGGTCACTAAAAGACGGGATGAAACCTTCAAAGGTAATATTTGCCCGTGAAGCATTGAACGAAAACAGGATCAGCACAAGGATGGGCGCGTATAGGAATAAATACACCAGCATGGCGGATGAAAAGATGAGGGGATGTCTGCGATGAGGATTCATGCGACAATGATCTCCTCTCCAAATCCGAATTTACGTGTGTAAAAATACGTCACGATCAAAGTCATGATCATCAAGATCAAAGAGGCGGCACTACCAAACGTTGGGTCACGCGCATCCAAAAACTGACGCTGGATCAAATTCCCAACCAGGATCACCTGTCGTCCACCCAGGATGTCTGAAACAATGAAAGTTCCCATCACCGGAATGAATACCAGGATCGTCCCTGCAACCACACCCGGCATCGAAAGTGGTAAAGTGACCCGTCCAAACGTTTTGATGCCATTTGCCCCCAAGTCTGCTGCGGCTTCATACAACGAGGTGTCGATCTTTTCGAGCGAGGTATAGATCGGCAGGATCATGAATGGCAAAAATTCATACACCATGCCCACCAACACCGCCCCCGGCGTATATAACATTTCCAACGGCGTGAAAGGAATATTCAATAATCCTGCAAACCATCCCAACACCAGATTGATCACACCCTGCGTACGCAACAACATCATCCATGCATATACGCGGATCACGAAATTGGTCCACAACGGGATCAGCACCATGAACAAAAACGTGTTACGGCGTTTCGGATGAGCACGCGCAATGAAGTACGCCAGCGGATACGCCAATGTGATCACCAATATGGTAGTGTTGAAAGCCAATGTCAGCGAACGCCACAAGATCTGCATATACAACGGATCGAAACAGGAAGCCTGTCCATTGTCGCAATCTTTGGTGTAACCGATTAGACGAAGGTAATTATCCAAAGTGAATGTATATATTACATCACCGTCCGGGCTACGTTTGCCGAACGAAATCACCAAAGTGAGCAATAGCGGAATGATCAACAAACCGACCATCCATAACAAGGTCGGGGTTGCCAACAATGTGCCTTGTGCCGATTTATTTTCTCGCAAGCGCTTCAACATGGCATCATCCCTTTTTCAAGACAAGTACATTTTCGGGCATCATCACCAGAATAACATCCTGCCCAACGGTATAGAACGAGCCGGGGTCAAGGCGCGAGATACGATTCTGCTCAAATACCTTCACGCGCTTGCCTTGGAGGTCCACATAGACATGCGTATCCGTTCCGATATAAACCGTATTCATCACTTTCCCGGTAAACGTATTTTGATTCATCCCATGTTCGGCGATCAAAACTTTTTCCGGGCGTATTGAAACCGTGACAGTCTCCCCGTTGACCAAACCTTGCGAAACCGGTAGCCCCGTCAATTCTGAGTTCAACTCAGGGACGAAGACCACCGCTTCATCCTTCGATAACGAACTGATCTTGCCTTCGAAGAAATTTGACTCCCCGATAAAATCTGCCACAAATTGATTCGCAGGTCTTTCATACACCTCAACCGGTGCACCGATCTGCTGGACCTTGCCCTTGCTCATGACCGCAATACGATCAGACATGGTCAAGGCTTCCTCTTGATCGTGTGTGACATAAACGAATGTGATACCAAGCTGTTGTTGCAGTGCCTTTAATTCAAGTTGCATTTCTTTGCGAAGCTTCAGATCCAACGCGCCTAGAGGTTCATCGAGCAACAACACATCCGGCACTTTGACCAACGCCCGTGCCACAGCCACACGCTGCTGTTGTCCACCGGAGAGTTGCTTCGGCTTACGGCGCTCCATACCCGTAAGCTGCACCATTTCAAGTACGTGCTTGACGCGCTTTTCGATCTCATCCTTTGGCGCATTCTCCATTTCCAAGCCAAAAGCAATATTCTGAAAAACGGTCAAATGTTGAAAAAGTGCATAACTCTGAAAAACAGTATTTACCCTTCGTTGAAATGGCGGCGTGTGTCCCATGGCATTCCCCTCAATATATACTTCGCCTTCTGTGGGCCACTCGAAACCGGCGATCATCCGCAGGGATGTGGTTTTGCCGCATCCCGAAGAGCCTAGCATGGAGAAGAATTCGCCGTTCTTGATCTGCATCGTTACATGGTCGACGGCTTTTAACTGATTCCCTTCAGGTGTCGTGAATTGTTTTACAACATCTCTAAGTTCAACTGCAAACTCAGCTGCCATTTATCTTCTCCTCGAGCCGGGATGGGTTTATTTTACTGGTATTTCAACCTCTGGAGTCAAACGGCTTGCCGTTTGACATGCCCCGACAGCAAGCTGTCGGACTCCAGAATTACATCGCTTTCGCCACAACACCTACCGCATCGTTCAAACGATTCAAACCTTCATCGATCTCCGCTTGCGTTATGATCAATGGAGGTTCAATACGAATGGTTTGTGCACTGGTCAGGGTGCCAGCCACCAACACACCACGCTTGAATAATTCAGCTGCAACTTTATAACCAAGCTCAGGCGTCTGGAAATGTTGACCGATCAACAATCCCTTGCCTGTTATTTTCTGATAGACCTGCGGAAATTCTTCGGCAAGTTCTCCCACTTTCTCCATGAGGTAATTGCCTTTCGAAGCGGCGCCCTCCCAAAGTCGATCACGAAGCGTGATGTTAATCGTCGCAATCGCCGCGGCACAAGCCAGCGCGTTTCCGCCTGTGGTTGTTGTATGCATAAACGGATTCGGATACATCATCGGCTTGAAGACATCTTCCGTTGTAGTCACAGCTGAGACAGGCATTACACCACCGCCGAGTGATTTGGCAGTCGCAAGGATATCCGGAGCGACATCCCAATGATCCACGCCCCACAGCTTCCCCGTGCGACCGAGACCCGTTTGCACTTCATCCGCAATCAACAGAACGCCATGTTTTTTCGTTGCTGCACGTACGCGGGGCCAGAAATCATCGGGCGGGACAATCGCACCAGCCTCACCTTGAATCGGTTCGAACAAAACGCCAGCCACGCCAATGCCAACCTTCGCACAAATATCGAGTTGCGCTTCGAGCGCATCGGCATCACCGAACGGGACATGATAAATCTGCCCGCCATACAACAAGCCCATCGCCTGACGATAATCCGCCTTGCCCATCATCGAAAGCGAACCCATTGTCTTGCCATGAAACGCCTTGACCGCAACGATAAACGCCGACTTGCCCGTATAAAGTTTTGCGATCTTGATCGCGGCTTCAATGGCTTCTGTGCCGCTCGCGGCGAACCACGAATATTTCAGATCGCCCGGTGTGATCTCAGCCATGAGTTTGCCAAGCACGCCGCGCAATGGATCGATCAACTCCTGCGAAGGCATTGGGCTACGCTTCACTTGCGCGATGACCGCATCCACAACTTCAGGATGACACCAACCCAGATCCATCATGCCAAAGCCGCCGAGCCAGTCAATGTATTTGCGTCCCATTACATCGGTAAACGTCGAGCCTTTGCCCGACCATTCCACAGATGCCCAATCTCCAGCCTCTGTCACAGACTTGCGATATTCCAACCAGCCGCGATTGAAGTGCTCGGCGAAATTTTGTTTTGATTCGTCGATAATCCATTTGGCTTGTTCCTGTTCAGGAAAATTTTCCTGCTTGATAATATCAAGCCATTGTGATGAATAAGAAAGTGCGTTGTCGTAATTCATAATAATTCCTGGGTTCATCTCGTAGGGAACGGCAGCTGCCGTTCCCTACGAGATGAATAAATTTAAAATTTCCTTGTCCATTCCTTGGGCCAGCGCTCGACCACAACTTTTTTCTGCGTGAAGAATTCGACAGCGTCCATGCCTTGCCCGTGCATATCGCCGAAGAACGAATCCTTCCAGCCGCTGAATGGGAAGAACGCCATCGGCGCGGCGACACCGATATTGATGCCGACATTCCCAACTTCGGCTTCATATCTGAATTTGCGTGCGGCAGAGCCCGATGACGTAAACAGACTCGCCTGATTGCCATATTGTCCGCTGTTGACCAGCTCGATGGCTTCATCAACAGTTTCGACGTGCATGAGACTCAGCACGGGTCCGAAGATTTCGGTCTTGGCGATTTCACTGCCGCGCGGGACGTCTGCCAAAATGGTGGGCTTGACGAAGTGTCCTGATTCATAACCTTTGACGAAAGTCCCGCGTCCATCTACGGGGAGGCTTGCTCCTTCTTTGACGCCGAGTCCAATCAACGACTCGACTCTCGCTTTCGACGCGGCGTTGATGACCGGTCCCATTTGGACGCCTGAGTCGAGTCCGTAGCCGACGACGCGGGAAGTGGCGGCATCACATATCAGCTCGGTAAATGTATTTCGGGCAGTACCCACCGTCACTGCGAAAGAGACGGCGAGACAGCGTTGTCCAGCGCATCCGAAGGCAGAGTCCGCAATGATTTTCGTCGCCATGTCCATATCCGCATCAGGCAAAACAATGACAGGATTCTTCGCTCCGCCCTGCGCTTGCACACGTTTGCCATGTGCGGCGGCAGTGGCGTAAATATATTTGGCGACGTTGGTCGAGCCGACAAAGGTGATGGCGCGAATGGACGGATGCTCGAGAATGCCGTCCACCACATCCTTGGCGCCATTGACGAGATTGACCACGCCCTTGGGGAAACCAACCTGCTCGATGAGATGCATGATGAACTGCATCGTGGTGGGAACTTTTTCGGAAGGCTTGATGATGTATGTGTTGCCCGCCGCGAGCGCATACGGCAGATACCAAAACGGAATCATGCCGGGGAAGTTGAACGGCGCAATCGTGGCGCACACTCCGACGGGCTGACGAATCATCAACTCGTCGATGCCGGGGGCGATGTCTTCGACGAAATCACCTTTCATCATCATCGGCATCCCGCAAGCGACTTCGATATTTTCGAAGGCACGAACCATTTCAGCTTTGGCTTCTTCAAATGTTTTGCCCGCTTCGTCCGTGATGAGTTTGGCAATCTCATCGTGATTCGAGCGCATGAGGTCACGCAGTTTGAAGAGATATTGCACACGGTCGTTGACAGGAGTCCGTCGCCACGCAGGGAGCGCTTCACTCGCCGCCTTCGCCGCTGAGTCCACATCCGCTTTTGTGCCAAGCGGAGTCTTTGCGATGACCTGTCCCGTGGCGGGGTTGATGACATCGAAATATTCGTTGACGTTTGGTTTTGTCCATTCGCCGTTGATGTAGTTGAGGATTTCCATGATTCACCTGGGTAGAGAGTAGAGGAGTAGAGAATTAGAGATTGGTATTTGGTAAGTAGTAATTGAGCAGTCATCTGGTATGGCAAATGATGTTATGGATTTGAAAGTGCTGGTATTGCGCTTGGGGTACCAATATACGGGTCTCCACCTGTATGCGCTAAGTATTCTGCCTTCTTATTGGGATTTTGACTAAAGAACCGATTTAAATATTCAGCAAGATGCCACGCGAAATGTTCACCATTGAAGGAATTATATATAGCACCTGCAATACCACGAGAAATTATATTTTCTGACAAATATTTGATAATTAATTCTTTATTGTCATTCGCCCAATGGAAATTGCCTAGTTGCTCATTTACTATCGCATTCTCTAATGCAACATGATATCCATGTTGAATTAATGTCTGTAAATCTATATCGGATGGTAATTGAGACGAACTCGCTTTCACAGCTAACGAAATTGCTTCTTCGATTTGGTCTTGCGGTATTAGTGAAGCTCGTAACAACGAGCTTAAAAGCGAAAAGTCACTATGCACTCGATTGAAGAGATGGTCATGCCAAATTAGACGCACTTTCTGGGGCTGGTCTTGTAGAATGTAAACCTTATCAGGATATTGACGCAAAAAATCAACCAACAAAGCATCATTTGTCGCTAGACTTGTTTTACATGCATCTCGCAAATCATCTGTACCATCTTTGAAACATGCGCCAAGGAATTTTATAACGTCGGGATTTCCTATTCCTAAAGCAACCGACATTGGACTCTGAGTTTTTTCTAATTCACTTATTGCTTCTGCAATAAAAGAAGTGTATTCTGCACTTTTTAGTGCAGTGAGCAAATCATGGATAATTGGTGTAAGTGGTTCGTTTGGCGAAGTCAAACTCGGATTAAAGTAGTCGAGAATTCTTCTTACCATTTCGGGACGACTACCGTTGACTGCAAATTTTCCTAGATTAGACTCAATAAAGGCATAAAGCGTCTCCACATGTGCCGCTATGATTTTGTTCTGTTTGGAATGAGCACAATCATTACGCCTATCTTTCCAATACTTTACTTGGTCTCGAATATCATCAGGAACATCAAAAACTGGTGCGGGTTGCTTTTGCTGAATTGCATCGAAAACAGCCTTTTCCCAAGCTTCTGGATTTTTCGCACTTGACTGTATTCCAGCCCAATGATTTGGTGTAATGCCTGTTGGTGAGGGAGCAGCAATTATCCTATCACGGATGACATTCATAAATCCCAAATACGCAAAAAGTAAAGATGCTTTATAAGCCCCTACCTTGAAGCAAACAAAAGATTCATCAAAACTTGAAGATGCTTCTTTAGATATCTTTTGCGTAATTAGCCAGTTTTGTATTGGGAGATTCATTAGTGCCTTTGACCTTAGACGACTTGCTTATCCGTCACTTCCAACGCCTTCTCCACAATGGCGAGACCTTCATCAATCTGCTCCTGCGTGATGCACAGCGGCGGGACGACAAAAACCATACTGCCCATGTTGTTCGCCATGATGAAGGTGAATAACCCATTTTGACGCAAGACCTTCCCCACCTCCGCCATGACGGCAGGCAAGAAACTTTCCTTGGTCTCACGGTTGACGACTAATTCAATCGTCGAGAACAAACCAATGTAGCGCACATCGCCCACGGAGATGTGCCGCGCTTTGATGTCTTCCAACGCCTCGCCGAGATATTTTCCAAGCAACGCGGCGTTTTCAATCAATTTGTCTTCTTCGTAGACTTCGATGGTCGCCAGCGCAGTGGCACAGGAAAGTGCATGAGCGCTGTAGGTGAGACCTGCGTAGAGATATTTGTCATCGAAGAATTTGGCAATCTTCTCCGAGACAATCACCGCGCCAAGCGGAGCGTATCCGCTGGTAATGCCTTTGGCAGTGGTGATGATATCGGGAGTCACGTTCCAGTTGTCCACGGCAAACCATTTGCCGGTACGACCCCAGCCGCTCATGACTTCATCTGAGATCAGCAGGATGCCATACTTATCACAGAGTTCGCGCACACGGGGCCAGTAATCATCCGGCGGGATGATGAGTCCGTTCGAACCAACGACACCTTCCATGATGATGGCGGCAATCTTGTCAGGTCCTTCATATTTAATAACTTCTTCCAAATGGGAGATACACTCGCGCTTGCAGGATTCTGGCTTCTGCCCAAACGGACAGCGATAACAGAACGGGTCAAGGAAATGGACTCCGCCTGGCATGGATGGTTCCACGGCGAGACGGCGGTAATCGCCTGTCAATGAAATTGAGCCGTGCGTCGCACCATGATAGGAGCGATAGCGGGCGAGGATTTTGTTTCTGCCTGTATAGAAGCGGGCGATCTTGATGGCATTCTCGTTCGCTTCCGAACCGCCGAGGGTGAAGAAGGTTTTCTTCAAATCACCTGGCGTGACTTCTGACAATTTCTTGCCGAGCAAACCGCGCGCTTCCGTGGCATTACCGGGATGGGTAAAAGTCAATTTCGCGGCTTGATCTTGAATCGCTTTGATCACCTTCGGATGTTGATGTCCAATATTTGTGTTCATCAACTGCGACGAGAAATCGAGATAGCGTTTATCGTCAGCATCCCAGAAGTACACGCCTTCGGCACGGGTCACGGGAATGGGATTCACCTGTCCCTGCACGGACCAGGAGAAGAAGGTGTATTCTTTGTTCATGTCAACGATTTCTCGGGAGGTTAGTTTTGTCATAATAATTCCTCTGGTGGTCGAGTAGCCCTGAGTGTTCGTAGCGAAGGGCATATCGAGACCACCATGTAAGCAAAATATTTCTAGTTAGTGGTGGTCTCGATACGGGCTTCGCCCTACTCGACCACCAGATTTACCTTTTAATTCTTCACTTCTTTCACGATCTCCGCATAGACATTCAACGTCTCATCGACATCCGCATCGGAATGTTCGTAGCACATGAACCAGGGCTCACGTGAATCGAAGTCAGGCATCACGCCTTTAGCGATGGCTTTCTCTACGAGTTTGAGATATAGGGCATGGTTACTCTTTGCCCAGTCACGCTGACAGGTTACAGCCTCAACGCCTAATGAGAACGAGAACATCGCAGGATAACCGGTCATCACGACCGGAATATCGTTCTCTTCGAAGATGTCTTTCAAACCATCCATGAGATGTTGTCCGCGTTGGGCGATGGTCTTCAAGATCGGTTTCGATTTCATGAGACTCAAAGTTGCATACGCACCCGCAATGCCGGGTTTGTTGTTTGTGTATGTTCCGCCTTGCGCGACACCCTGTCCAATAATGGACATGATTTCCTTTTTCCCACCAAATGCCGCAACCGGGTATCCATTGCCGAGTGCCTTCGCGTATGTCGCCAAATCTGGCTTGATGCCATAATATTCCTGCGCGCCACCATTGGCAATGCGGAAGCCGGTCTTCACTTCGTCAAGAATAAAGACACAGCCATGTTCTTCCGTCTTTGCGCGAATCAGTTCAAGGAATCCATCCTGCGGATTGATCGCCGCGCAATTACCCTGACACGGCTCGGAGATCACAGCCGCAATCTGCTCGCCGTACGAACGCATCACACGCTCGAAACCTTCAAAGTCATTGAATGGGAGTGTGATAATGAACTCGCGCATAGACTTTGGAATTCCAGAAGAAGCCGGCACCGGAATCGGACTGCGACGATTCCCATAAGCTTCTACAGGTGCATACGTTGACCACAACGTGTGATCATGGAAGCCGTGATAATTGCCTTCAAACTTCAAAATCAAATCACGCCCTGTGTACGCGCGCGCCACACGAATGGCGTGCATGGTCGCTTCCGTACCGGAACAGGCAAAGCGCACCATCTCAACCGCCGGAGCCATGTCAATGATCATCTCAGCGACAACCACTTCCAATTCTCCCGTCATCGCAAAGAGAATCCCCTTCTGGATCTCTTCGATTACTTTTTGATCAACTTCGTCATACGAATGTCCCAAAATAATGGGACCAAATGCCATGCGATAATCAATATATTTCTTTCCATCCACATCCCAGAGATACGCGCCTTTTGCTTTTTCAACGTACGGAGTAATCCCTTCACCCCAAAATCGAAAATTGGAATTAACTCCCAAAGGGAGTACTTGTTGTGCGCGTTTCTGCAATGCATGCGTTTTCGAACCAAACATAAATTTTCCTCCAAACAAAATTTAATCAGAAGTCGCGGGCTCATCCGCCGCTAAACCTTTTACAACTCTTTCAGGAATGCGCCATTGATACACATCTTTGAGAACCAGCGGCACAATCGACGTGGTCGTTTTACGAACACCAGGAACTTTGCGAATCACTTCAGTCACAAAATGATAGATCTCTGCAGTATCTTTTGCCACGATCTGAATACTTACATCGGTATCCCCAATGCCACAAGCCACGTAACTGACATTATCAAACTCGGTCATTTTCTTGGCAACTTCAAGAATCCGATCTGATTCAACCTCCATCCATACATCGGCGATCGTGGTCAAACCGAACGCTTGAGGCTTTGCCACCGCGCTGACTCGCACGATCCCATCATTCACCATGCGGTCAATCCGATAACGCACAGCCCGCTCAGAAATATCCCCGATACGGCGGGCGATCTCAGAAGCTGGCATGCGTCCATTATCCAGTAGTAAATTGACAATTTTTATATCTATTTTGTCGAATTCATACATAATTACCCACAATCATTTCCGAAATTGACATTCATTTCGTCATTCTATACACAACTCGACAAACCGTCAAGGATAAGATGAGAAAACGTCAGATCTGAATCAGGATTCAGGAACAAGAATCAACCTCCCCTGTGGATGACGCGTCCGCTTCATCCCAAGCCGGTAACTGTTTCTGAATCCCAATCCGATTTACCCCTGAATGTTTTCATTATTAAATCCATTTCAAAAATGTACATATTTCACATTGACGGTTAGATGTCAGACAGATATAATCGTTCTTCGGCATTATCCCTCTACAATATATATAGGAGTACAATCTAATGACAACACCTGAAATCGCGTCTATTCCGGCGCTCGAACCAAAAACAAAGTTAAGCGGAAAAGTTTTGAAGACCACGCTCGCGGGGGCATTGGTAGATGTAGGACAAAGTATCCCTGGCGTCATTCATATTTCGCAACTGAGCAAGGATGCCATCAACAAAGTTGACGATGTTGTAAAAGAAGGTCAGATGGTAGATGTATGGGTCCGCCGCGTCAAGAAGGATCGCATCGAGCTCACTATGATCCAACCTCTTGGTCTCGAATGGAAAGAGATCGAACCTGACATGGTCGTCAAAGGCAAGGTCGTCCGTCTCGAAACCTATGGCGCTTTCGTTGAGATCGGTGCAGAACGCCCCGGCATGATCCACGTCAGCGAACTCGCTCATGGATACGTCAAGACCCCCAGTGAGATCGTTAAAGAAGGCGACGAGATCGAAGCCAAGGTGCTCGAAGTTGATCGTAAGAAGAAGCAGATCAAATTAAGCATGAAAGCCTTGGAACCGGAAGTGGAAGAATTCAAACCGGCAAAACGCGAACCTAAAAAGGGTGGCGGCAAGCGCAATGCCCAGAAAGAAATGATGGAAGCTCTTGAGACTGGCGAGTCGAAAGAACCTGAGTTGACCGCTTTCCAGATCGCATGGCAACAAGCTACCGATAAGGCTAACGAAGGCAAGGCATTTAGACTGAAACGCGATAAGGCAGCCCACTCGCGTGAACAGGAAGATCTACTAAGCCGAACTTTGGAAAAACGCCTCCCCACCGGTGGATAGCAATAACACAAAACAGCCCCGCGAGTCGCGGGGCTGTTTTTATTTAAGTACACATCACACATCAGACAGAAACATCGCTAAAATATCTTGCGTATGCTTCCGGTCGCAGAAATAGCAATATGAAAACCGCAGAGAAAAATCCACCCAAATGCGCCCAATAGTTCACCCGGTAATCAGCATTCTCAAGCAAAACCTCGATCGCTGGAATGATCTGTAAACCCAAAAAATAAAGCACGATCCACAATGCCCGTATGCGGGGCCAGAACGGAATAATATTCAAGAACACCAATGTGCGAATGCGCCCGCCTGGGTATAGCAATAGATATGCGCCCATCAATCCGAAAATCGCACCGCTTGCGCCAATGCCGGGTATAGGCGAATCATCCAACACCAAAATATAGAGAATATTTGCCCAAGTGCCTGCAAATAGATAAAAGGCAAGGTAGCGCCAGGGACCACAGGCGTCCTCCACTCGTCTGCCAAACACCCATAATGGCAACATGTTACCCAACAAGTGAAAAAGATCAGCGTGCAAAAACATGGTCGTAATATTTGATATTGCACCACCACCACGAGTCTCTAGAATGAGGGCCGGTGTCGTGCCAAACTTCATCAGGAATTCCCAATAATTGTCTACAAAGAACGGTTCAACATAAAAAATAAAACAATTGACCACGATCAACAGAACCGTGACAATCGGAAAGAATGAATAACGATTCGGTTCGGTATCGTTTAGTGGCAGCATTTTTTATTCAAAACAATCTCGGCGGGATTTGAAACACAGATAGCCGATTTAGCGAATCGATCAGCAACAATGCCAATGGAATAATGATCATGAGCCAACCTGCGGTCCCAACAACGATTCTGGCGATGAGCGAGCAGTCACCGTTCTCTCGAAATATCTTGCGCCAGATCACATGCCGATACCGGACTTCTGAAACTGCAACTAGAAAACTACCCAACACCACCCAGGGAAATGCGAACCACAAATAGCTGGTGAGATGCTCAAGCGGCTTCAATCCAACTTGCACCAATGCCAGGCTCAAGTACAAAAGAGGCCAGGTAAACGTCAGGCGAAATACAGCTGAACGCGGCGGAACAAATTTTATGTTCTCAGCCAGCCTCTTTTCAATGCCAGTAATTTTCTTATAGATCTGATCAAACACATGCAAGTCTTTTGCCTTGGCAGCCTCCACCCTGTAAATTTCCAATGCCTGGTCGAACTTCCCATCCTGTTCGAGGTATTCAGCAACACGCATAGGATCACGCGTGGGCGAATCTCGCTTAACTCCGTGTTCTTTCTTAACCTGATGCGCACGTGGTTGCTCATGCGACTTTTGAGGGGTTTCTCGATTTTCTCCCCTCAATACCTGTTGCTTTCGCTTCAAACTATCCAGAAACAACCGGACTTTCTGGTTTTCAGGATTGATCGTCAACACATTTTCACAGGCGATGATCTGGTCTTCCAAATTATCCACCAGCCCAGATAACCACATCCACGCCAATTCATTGCGCGGGTCGACTTCTACCACCTGCATGAAAAACTCCCGCGCTTCTACTTTCCGGTTCGCATGCGCCGCTTCAATACCCCGTCGAAGAAGATCAGCAGAGGACACCCACTACTCCTTTGATTGTTCATCCTGTAATTCTGCGAGGAATTTTTCTTTATTGGCAGACCGCGCAGTTTTGCCGCTCGAGGTTTTCAAGATCCATTTCGGATCAACCACCTTTACATAGCGCAATGCAATGGCTGAATTTTTGGTGACATGCAAACGGATCGCATCTGCCACCTTTTGCTGCTCATCCGGGTCTTCTGAATCGACCTCGGCAATGATCACAACATCTTCCGTGCCTTGTTCTTCATCGAACATGCCGAACGCCACCGAACGCCCGGCATGTACACCAGGCACTTCATATGTCAAAGACTCCAGATCCTGCGGGTACACATTCTTACCGCCCACAATGATCATGTCTTTTTTACGACCCGAAACAAACACTTCACCGTTCTGAACAAAGCCAAAATCGCCGGTCAAATACCAACCATCTCGAAATGCCTTCCGCGTCAGATCATCGCGATGGTAATAGCCTGTCAACATGCAGTCGCTTTGTAGAGCGATCTCGCCAATGACACGGTCAGCTACTTCATTACCACTCTCATCCAGCACTTTCACTTTGACATTCTCAAGCGGACGTCCCGACGACATCATCTTCATGGCTGGACGTCCATCAAAAGGGCTTTTCGCCACACGCTCGGACATAAACGCTTCTCGATCCAACTCAACGACAACTGGCACTTTCCCCAATTGGCTTTGAGTGACCCCGAAAACATTTTCCGCCATCGCATACGAAGCCTGCAAAGATTCCAGTTTTAGTCCATACGATTTAAATTTTTCGTAAAACGCCACATGGCTTTCCCAACGTACCGGCTCGGAGCAATTGATCACTGCGCGCCAGGAAGACAAATCTACGCCTTCGATGTGACGGTCACGGATCTTTTGGGCACAAAAGTTATAGGAAAAATTCGGGAGCCACGAAAGCGTGCCGCGATATTTGGAAACAGACTGCATCAATTTATACGGTGCACGTACCCAATCAAACGGCGACATCAAGACCAAGTGAACACCGGAGAGGATGGGCATGAGAAAACCAGCGATCAAGCCCATATCATGGTAAAGCGGAAGCCATGAAACAACCACATCGCTTTCACTTAAACTCAAGGCTTCCCCGTACGAATCCAATTGATTAAAGACCGCCTGATGTGAAAGCGCAACACCTTTTTGTAAACCAGTCGTCCCGGAGGAATGTTGAAGCAGGACAATGTCATTAGGCTTACGTTGAAAGCCCAAAAGGGTATCAAAATTAATTTCAGATTGAACTTCCACTTGATCCGTAATCACAACTTCACGAACCGAATCACCCTCCTTCAAAGCTGAACGGACCTCGACCTCAAATTCCGGATATGTAATGATTGCGGCTGGCTGGGTGACCGAAATCAACGCAGAGAGGTCCGCCCGATATCGTTCCGGGGACAGCTTCTCCGTTAGAAACGGCATAATGGATGGGATTGCCCCATGCAAGATCGTCCCCCAAAATGCATACACCAAAGGCTCGCCATGTTGCAAGATTAGCACAACCACTTCACCGGGTTGTATCCCTGCTTTCGCTAATGCATTTGCGTACGAACTTGCGCCACGCATTAACTGATCCATCGTGATCGGAAAATCGTCAGCGTTGGAAAACTGCAGTGTTACAGCCACCCGCTCTGGGGTCGAATGAAGCGTTTTCAGTCGTTCTGGAAAAGTTGTCATTATTTACGGGATTCGATCAGAGCAGCAAGTTGAGTCAGATTGTCAAAAGTATCCGCATTCAATTCTGTATCCTCAACACGGACACCAAAGGTATCCTCAACATATAAAGCGAGGTCCATCAGGCTAAACGAATCGATCAAGCCGCTTGAGATCAGAGACTCATCTGCCGTAATGACACGTTTAGGTTGTTTGAGAATCTTTGAAGCGATGAAAGTAGCCAGCGAGGAAATTGTTTCTGTCATGTTCTTATCCTTTGAAAAAAATTATGGGCAAACCAGGGAAAGTAATTTTGGGTTGAGTTGTTCAGCAAGTAGATGCTCACCGTCCGCTGAAAGATGCAATGGAGTATCGACGAAAAATTCAGGCGGGATAGCGTTCCACATGTCGAGATAGTTGATGGAGTTTTGTTGTGCCTGCTCTACAAGGTATCCGCGATATTGATCATACGCCCAACGTGGATATAAATCATTATAGCGCACATCAGAATGCAAGCCATTAGCAATGAAGATCGGCTCATTCACAAGCAAAACAGGGATTTCATCCGCAATATCACGCCCAGCTGTAAGCGCGCCAAGCAATAGCGATTTTTTTAGATCTGAGTCTGGAGGTAAGTCCCTGTAACTGGGACTTTTCTTTACATCTGCCGAAATGGTTTCAGGATTTCCGTGTTCAAGATGGAAATCATCACCCGCCACATACCAAAGCAACCCAAGCGCCTGCAACTTTAGCCAGCGTGCCAGAAAAGAGCGTTGTCCAACAATTGTGTCTTGGTAAAAGACTGTCGGCTGTTCTGACAAAACCTTTCGTGGTCCAAATGGAATATCATACGTTTCCATCATCTGCAAGGCACGTTCGCGATTGCCCGTCAGAAAAGGATTTAGACGATATTGATTCATCACCGTATTTAAAGTCACAAACCAGATGATCACATCAGGTTGTTGCTCAGCCAGTTCTTCGATAAATACCAAATCCTTGATAACTGATGGATGAGGATAGCCAAGGTTATATATTTTGATACTCTTGCCATTACATTGTGAACCCAGTTGATTCCATTGCCCTGATAAAGTGTCGTCGCTTAGAAGGCTTTCACCAAAAATCGAGGAATCACCGATCAACGCCACACGAATCTCATCGGGCACTTTCTCAGTTGAAATCGCATGCGCCGCAAACATCGCATCCACATTATCCAGTGTGACCGTATAAGGATCAGAAGCGTTTCCAAACGGCAGGCGTTCAAGACCTGGGATCAAGGAATTATAGATAGAGATATCTGCAATGGGAGGCTTGGTCGCTGCATATACTATATTGGCCAACACAAACAAACATAGCGCTTTAACTACAACAGCCACGGGGCGAACATCAGTATTCATGCCACCCTCAACAACTTGAGCATTACACTCCACGCCAGCGCGGGATCTGGCATGAAGAAGAACAACCAGCCAAGCGTCACAAAATGAAAAGTAAGAAATATGCCAGAGTATTTCAGCACAATCGTTCCCCAAGGCGTCGTACTCCAAACCGGTGTATGCGTACGCATCCATTCACTCCAACGATTTTGAAGAAACAAACCCATCCCATGCCACATCCCCCACAAGAAAAATCCCATTGTCACACCATGCCAAAGACCAATCAATATCATCGTAGCAATTTGAGCAACAAAAATCATCAACCACATTGGCAAAGATATTTTGCTTGAACGCAAAAAACGCGTGAGCGGATTGAAAAAATATGACCTGAACCACTGTGTCAATGTCATATGCCATGAATTCCAAAACTGCGTCAGATTTGGCTTGAGATAGGGCGCATCGAAATTCTCAGGCAGCTGCACTCCCAATAATTTTCCGAGCCCAATTGCAATATCGGTATAGCCGCTAAAATCAAAATAGATCCTCAGTGAATACGCATACAGCAAGATCCACATCCAACCTACCGAACGCACATCCAGGGCAAACTTTTCATTCAAGGCGATCCATGCCAGCGCATCGGCAATGATAAATTTCTTAAACAATCCCCAAAACAAACGCGTACCCGCATCTACCCAGCCAGCTTGTTCCAGTACGATGGGCTGATTCAAGTTGCGAATAAACCGCTCAAGCCGATCAATCGGACCCGCTGAAAAAGCGGGAAAGAAAATAACATAATTCACATACTCAGCCAAAGTGACCGATGGCAAACGCCCTGCCTTTCGATCGATGACGGTGTGCATCAGACGAAAAGAAACATACGAAAACCCAAGCCACGAAAGTGCAGACACTTCCACCGCATCTTTCCCCCGCAAACTTGCTACTGTCTCGATCAACCTCGTTAACGCTGACGGTGTCTTCAGAAACAACAGCATCACGATTAATCCAATAACTGCAAGCACGAATACAGCCGCGGGGATTCGCTGGATACGCATCAACAGAAAACCAGTAAGCGCAAAGACCAACAAAACAGTGACAACTAACTGAACCCGTGGCGTATCTGCGATGAAAAAATTCTCGATCTGGAAATAGCGATTCAGATCAACCAAAATAATAACCCCCAACAAAACTGCGACTGCTCCTCGATTTTGTCTCCAACTGCATGTTTCAGGCGTGGATACCAACAACCAAAAAAAGACAGTCAACCCCAGCGTGAATGTCGGAAACCAAAAAGTTAGATTGACAGGCTCCTGAACTGGCTGTATCCAGTAAATGACCAATGAGCTCACCCCCAATAAAGCTAAAGAACGCCCATTCTTCAATTGATTGACAAGGATGGCAACCACCGCAAGAATAAGGATCTGCGTAACAGACATTAGAACCCTTGATAGATCCAGGTTGGCGAAGTGTCAGCGGTAAATATTACCAGCGCGATCAAGATCAAACAAAGTAAAAGCGCCAGTATATTCTCTCTCGTAAATATGACGTCGAATATTTTTTTCATGATTTATGCCTACAAAGAATGTCGCAGATAGGATTCCATAAATTCATCCAGCTCGCCATCCAACACCGCCTGGGTATTGCCGGTCTCGTGATCGGTGCGGTGATCCTTCACCATTTGGTAGGGATGCAAAACATACGAGCGGATCTGACTCCCCCATTCCGCCTTGGTGTATTCACCACGCAAAACCGCGCGTTCCTCTTCGCGTTCAGCCTGCTTCAACTCCAGCAAACGGGCGCGCAAAATACGCATGGCAAACTCGCGATTCTGGCTCTGCGATCTTTCGTTCTGACAAGTCACCACAATACCGGTCGGTAAATGCGTCAGACGGACCGCGGTGGCATTCTTCTGCACATTCTGACCACCCGCGCCTGAGGAACGAAACACATCCATCTTGATATCCCCAGGCTCAATGTTAATTTCAGCCTCATCCATTGCCACTTGTGGGAGAATTTCAACAAGCGTAAAAGAAGTATGCCGGCGATGCGCCGCGTCAAAGGGAGAAAGGCGCACCAAACGATGAACACCCTTCTCAGAACGCAAATATCCAAAGGCATATTCGCCATCCACTGCGATCGTCACACTTTTAATTCCAGCTTCTTCGCCTGGCGTGATGTCTAAAATCTCGGTTTGAAATCCACGCGATTCTGCCCAGCGTAAATACATACGCTCGAGTATACCTGCCCAATCCTGCGAATCTGTCCCGCCAGCACCAGCATGGATGGCAAGAATGGCAGAATCGCGATCATGCTTGCCTGATAACATGGCAGTGAATGAGCGTTTTTCCAAATCAGCTTCGATCGCTGCTACTTCGGTTTCCAGTTCAGTACGTAAACTTGCATCATCGAGTTGGGCAAGTTCAAGCGTATCATGCAGGCGGCGTGAAAAACTCCGCCAGGATTCGACCTCGGATTTCAAGGTTGTATATTGCTTCATCAAACGTTGGGCTTGTGAAGCGTTATTCCAAAAATCGGGAGCTTCTATTTCTTTTTCAAGTTGGGAAAAGGTGGCTTCTTTAGACTCGAAGTCAAAGACGCACCAGTAATTGGTGAGTTATTGTTTGGGCAGCGTTCAAGCGATTGACAAGGTCTTGCATGGGTGCTCCTTATTTCGGTTTATGCTCATTCAGGGGCTAAGCCCCTGAATGAGCATAAACTATTTTCCTAAAATTCCATCCACAAAAGCGTTCGGATCAAATGGCGTCAGGTCTTCGGGCTTTTCTCCGAGCCCAGCAAATAAAATGGGCAAACTCAATTCACGTTGAATGGCAAATGCAAATCCGCCTCGCGCAGACGAATCCAGTTTGGATAATATTACACCCGTCACCCCAACGGTTTCTTTAAAAGCTTTCGCTTGTTGCAGGGCATTTTGTCCGGTGGTGGCATCGAGCACCAGCCACACTGCATGCGGCGCGCCTGGCAGAGCTTTGCCAACAACACGATTTACTTTCTTGAGTTCTTCCATTAAGTTGAAGCGCGTGTGTAAGCGACCGGCTGTATCGATGATGACCAGATCCATACCTCGCGCTACACCCGCCTGGACAGCATTGAACGCGACTGCGCCCGGATCCGACTCAGGTGCGCCTGATACCACTTCGACGCCGAGTCTTTCACCCCAAACTTGTAACTGGTCAACTGCCGCCGCTCGAAAGGTATCTGCCGCCCCAAAAAGCAGACTTTTACCCTCGCCTCGAAAGCGTTGACCCAATTTGGCAATGGTAGTGGTTTTGCCTGAGCCATTGACGCCAACCACTAAAATAACAGTTGGTTTATTCGTCCAGTTAAGGGCCGGTGGAACATCGAGTCTGGCGTGCAGTTCAGTTCGAAGCGCCTCTGAAAGCTCCTCGGAGCGAGTCAGCCCCTCGGTCCGCACGAGCTGTTGAAGAGAATCCAAAACGTCGCTTGCTGTTTCGAGTCCCAAATCCGCTTGAATGAGCAGGGCTTCCAATTCATCCCAGGTTTCATGCGTAATCTCGGTAGCGCCGAAAAGAGTGGCAAGTCGTCCGAATGTGGTCTTACTGGTTTTTGCAAGACCGCTTCTCCATTTTGCAAATAGCTCAGCCATGACGGGCGATTATAACATGTGGGTTGTGTGTTATACTTTTTTGCGTTTAGGGCACAATCCCCCAACAAAAATAAAAAATAAAGGTGTACTAACATGTCAAACGAACCCGTTCACATAACCGATGCTGAATATGAGCAAAAGGTTCTGCAATCAAACATCCCCGTCATCGTGGATTTCTGGGCACCCTGGTGTGGACCCTGCAAAATGATCGCTCCGATCCTTGATAAATTTGCCAAGGAATATGAAGGCAAGTTGTTGATCACAAAAATCAATACCGATGAAAACCAAGAATGGATGACAAGATATGGCATCCAGGGCATCCCGACCATGTTGTTTGTGGCAAATGGAAAGATCGTCCATCGCCAGGTAGGCGCATTACCCGAGCGCATGCTGCGCGATACGCTTACGCAGTTCATGGAGTCTGTAAGCCAGCCCTAGTGATGCAACTATATATGCGCTGTCATATATAGTTGCATCAATTAATTAAGGAAAATATCTTCGAATGAAAAAAGCAACACTGTCTTACCTCTCGCTACTGACTTTATTGGTCAGTGCTTGCGGCGCTCCGGCTAATACCACTCCTACACTTGACGTTATCAGTATACAAAATACTGCCATGGCAGCGGCTTTTACACTCATAGCTGGGACACAAGCTGCCCTTCCGACAAATACGGCTCTTCCCCCCACTGAAGCATTTACGCAAACGCCTCTGCCAACAGATACCCTTGCGCCTTCACCAACCTTGGATGCGCTCGCCACGCCTACTGTGATTTTACTGCCCACTTTTACGCCGCAACCAGTTGTTGTTGGTGCTGGTTCTTGCAATCAACAGTTGGTATCATGGAAGGGATCGACATCTAATTTTGTGATAGTGAACGAGACTAGTCCGAAGGGCAAGATCCAGCTTCTTGTATCAGCGACCACAAAATTAGGCGAATGTGGGTGGTTAAAAATTGGCGGAACCAGTTTCTCCGGTCCGGCTGGAACGTATAGCGCCACGGCTCTCGTCAGTGGTACACCCAACTTTAGGGTTTCCGGAGCTTTCTTTATTCAAGGAGGCAATTGGAAAATCATTGTGCGAAATGATCGTCTCGTTGCCAAAGGTGGCTGTTACCCCAATTGTTAAATGAGAAAACTAATGAAACATATTCGTACTTTATCATCTGTTATTGCAATTACACTATTCGTAAGTGCCTGTAGCGCACCAGCAACTCCCACAGTTGATGTGGTAAGTATTCAAAACACTTCCATCGCCGCTGCGCTTACGATAGTTGCTGAAACCATGGCGGCTATTCCAACATCGACACCCCTGCCGACCGAAACACCCACTGAAACGCCCACACAAACGCTTCAGCCCACTGAAACATCTGCTGTATCTGAAACTCCAACCGTCATCGCACTGGCAACTTCAGCGAGCGGGAATGCTGATCCGTGCGACGCACCGCTTGGCGCCGACCCGTTTGGTAAACCAACCAAGATCAAACTGGAAAATGGTACAGGTGCCCCTATTACTGTTTCAGTTTATTTGAATCTAACGCCCTTTGGGCAATGCGGATATAGAGGGTATAACATTGGCAAAGGCGGCGCACCTGTACTCACAGACCTGCCACAGGCTTGTTATAACGTATACGTCTGGATTAACGATCCAAATAAACCAACCACATCCTCTGGTTCTGGTTGTATTAATAACTCCGATCAATGGACGTTTGTTATTAAGAGAGAATCTGTCACCCTTCAAGGGCGCTAAAGCGTAAAGGGTTGAATAGACAAGGAGATAAGCAGTACGCTGCTTATCTCCTTTGGTTAAAAGTGACTATTCTCCGAATTGCCAATAAAATGAAAAAAAATCGTACTCTGTCAGTGATCGTTGTGATCACAATTTTCGTGAGTGCCTGCAGCACGCCAGCAACTCCCACAGTTGACGTAATAAGCATTCAAAACACCGCCATCGCCGCCACGTTTACCATGAGCGCCGCAACATATGCAGCGCTCCCAACACTCACCAGCATCCCGCCGACTGAAACATCCACATCAACACCTACAGCCACAGATATACCTGTTGTATTGGCAACAGAAACATCTACGCCAGAGACTATAGTTACTCCGAATCCAATAGATTCAGTGGGAGGAAATTCATATCCCTGTAACCTGCCGCTAACATCCATTTCAGGTGGCAGCCCGACAAAAATAAAAATCCAAAACGACTCGCGCTCGCGAATTACAGTGCGGCTTACCTTGAATAAGACGCCGTTTGGCGACTGCGGCTACCGTGATTACACCATTGGGAAAGTTGGTTCATTATTGATCACTGACCTTGTACAAGGTTGTTATAACATCACCGTTCTTGTCAATGATCCCAACAATCAAATCATATTAACAGGGTACGGGTGCATCAATAATTCTGACAAATGGACTTTTTTTGTCAAAAAAGATTCGGTAAGTTTCCAAGGATGATAGGAATCACAAATTAGTTAAATGAAAAGATGGAAATAGTTCTTATTTCCATCTTTTCATTATAGAGACCTGCAAAGAATAAATAACCTTAGTTTTCTGGCTTGCTCACCGCGGCAAGGCGGGCATTTGTCAACTTGATCAAGTCGGCAACGGGTAACTTGATATTTAAGCCCCTCTGCCCACCCGAAACATGGATCGCCAAATAATTTTGTGCGGAGCTATCGATCACCACTTGAAAACCTTTGTTGATCAACGCCAGCGGGGAAATACCGCCAGCCTGCAAACCGGTCAATTGTTCCGCTTCGCGTTCAGTTGGCAGATATACTTTCTTTTCATCCAAAGCTGAAGCAAGAAGTTTTAAATCCACACTCGATGGACCAGGAACAACAACCAGCAGAGGTTTTTTAGGTTTATCACGGGTGATGACAATCGTCTTGAAAACCGAAGCAGGTTCAACGTTGAGAAGCTGCGCTGTTTCCAGTGCGCCATGTTTCTCAACTGGAAGTTCATAAGCAGTGTATGAAATCTTCCGTGCTTCGAGCAGTCGGGTTACGTTATTGGTTATGGACATCGGATAAAATCTTGTTTCGATTTTACCAGACCTAATTTCTTCACGATCAACTGTCGTTACAAAAGCCTGCCAATAAAACGGTCTTTTCTGTCATATCAACGAGCGTAGTAAAATACACGGCATGAAAGCCATCAGCCGTAATGCGCCGCTCGATAAATTTTATAGTCAATTACCCAATAATTACAATCTTGCTGAACGTGAGTTGATCGACCGCGCTTATAGAGTGGCGGAAGAAGCGCACCGGGGACAAATGCGGCATTCTGGAAAACCTTATATTACACACTGCCTGGAAGTGGCTGGCATTCTGGCTGAAATGCGCGCACCTGCTGAAGTGATTGCTGCCGGGTTATTGCATGATACCGTGGAAGATACAAAGGTCACACTTCAAGATTTGCGGACAGATTTCGGAAACACAGTCGCAAATCTAGTAGATGGCGTCACCAAGCTTAGCAATCTGCCGCGTGTTTCGCGTGGTGACACGCACACCGATGGTAACAAGGATAAAGTCTGGCAGGAGGATGAGGTCGCCAAGAAAACCCGTAAACAAGCCCTGGCATCTGAAACCCTGCGAAAAACCTTCCTTGCCATGGGCGATGACGTGCGTGTGGTGTTGATCAAACTGGCCGACCGCCTGCACAACATGCGAACACTCCTGCACATGCCGGAAGACAAGCGCAAACGGATCGCAAAAGAAACGCTCGATATTTTTGCGCCGCTCGCGAATCGTTTGGGTATCTGGCAAATGAAGTGGGAATTGGAAGACCTGGGGTTTCAACACCTCAACCCTGAAAAATATACCGAGATCCTCACAAACCTCGACCATGAAAAGCAGGTGGAACGCGAAACCCAGGTCGAAGCCATCAAAGAGCATCTGGCAAAACTACTTACAAAGAACAACATCCATAATGTGGAGATCAGCGGACGACCCAAGCACGTGTATTCCATTTACAGAAAGATGACGCAGAAAGGCAAACCTTTTGATCTTGTCCGCGATGTGCGTGCAGTACGCATCATTGTGCCAGATATTCCATCCTGCTATGCTACTTTGGGTGTCATTCACACTACGTGGCGCCCAATCCCTGGCGAGTTTGATGATTACATCGCCGCCCCCAAGGATAATTTTTACCAATCGCTCCATACTGCCGTGATCTACGACGACAAGCGTCCGCTGGAGGTGCAGATCCGCACACCTGAGATGCATCAAAACGCGGAATACGGCATTGCCGCGCACTGGCGCTATAAAGAAGGCGGAAAAGACTCAAACAAGATCTTTGAAGAACGCATCAAATGGCTGCGTAACATGATGGATTGGCGCTCGGAAGTGAGTGACGCCAACGAATTCATGGAGGGCATGAAGACCGATGTTTTCCAGGATCGTGTCTATGTCTTCACCCCACGCGGCGACATCATCGACCTCTCTGCCGGTTCCACACCCATTGACTTTGCCTATCATGTCCACACCGATATCGGGCATCGCTGTCGTGGTGCACGCGTGAACGGAAAACTTGTCCCGTTGTATCAAGAATTGAAGACTGGCGATCAGGTGGAAATCCTCACTGCCAAGCGCGGTGGACCCAGCCGTGATTGGTTGAATTCGAATCTGGGACTTGTCAAAACACAACGCGCCCGTTCCAAGATCAAAGCCTGGTTCAAGAAACAGGAAGATGAACAAAATCTCACCCAGGGGCGCACCACCCTTGAACGCGAATTACAAAGACTTGGTATTGTTGAAACCAACTTCGAGATCATGGCGCGTGACATGGGTTTCAAAACTCCTGACGAGCTCTTCATAGCGCTGGGCTGCGGAGATATATCCATCAGTCGTGTGATCCGGCGCTTTTCTGAAAAGGAAGAAAACACCGATATTCTTGCAGTTGGTACAGTTCCCGCCAAAACCGCCAGCAGTGATGCGATCGAAGTTGTTGGGCTCAAGGGTTTACTTTGGCAAATGGCACGTTGTTGCAAACCTGCCCCTGGCGACCAGATCGTAGGCTACATCACACGCGGACGCGGCGCAACAATCCACAGGCAGGATTGCCCGAACATGCTGCGTAGAAAAGATAAAGAGAGACTCCTGCAAGTGGGCTGGGGCAAATTGGAACACACCTTCCCGGTTGCGATCAAAGTGAAAGCCTACGACCGGCAAGGCTTAATGGTTGACATTTCCACTTTGCTCACCAGCGAAAATGTTAATATCGTAGATGTCAACGTCAGCGTGAGTCGCACACTGGCAGTGATCAACCTGATCATTGAAGTCAAAGACCTTTCGCAGCTCAGCCGCATTCTTACTCGTATTGAAAGTCTGCCCAATGTCTTGGAAGCACATCGGGCAAATCCTGGATAATTTAAATTTGAGGTAACATGGCATTGCTTAGCGTAACAGAAGCGCGCACACGTATCCTATCCCAATTCAAACCTGTCGCATCCGAAACAATCTCGCTCATAAAATCTGCCAACCGCATTCTGGCAATAGACATTGTCGCGGCAGATGACCTCCCCCTCTTCGACAACTCATCCATGGATGGTTTCGCCTTCCGAGCCGCTGACTCATCAAACGCCGCGCCCGCTTCACCTCTGACTTTGAATGTGGTCGC
>Ga0180074_1000025_pt1 | contig 27570 bp, 27 predicted proteins | sample EasRiv366_16_10D_FD_121773 | JGI IMG/M metagenome (GOLD analysis project Ga0180074, IMG submission 121773) | Soil microbial communities from meander-bound floodplain in the East River, Colorado, USA - East River metaG ERMLT366_16_10D | ecosystem: Environmental > Terrestrial > Soil > Floodplain ...
AACAAAAAATCAAGATTGATTGGCAATTCTCGATCCAGACTGCTCGCTCCAAACTCAATTCACATTACGTAGCGGTTCAATCTGCCAATGAAAAATTCAAAGCAACTTAGTTTACGATGTAATTAGGAACAGTTGCTGTTCCGGCTGCAAGAAATGCATTGTATGGGCTGGCTTCTACTAAGTCGATCCAAGGACGATAGTCTCGCATTGGAAGTTGAAATTTTAGTCTAGGACTCATTACAAGTTTAACAAGAAGCCCTATAACTGGAATAAGGATCGTGATTACAAGAGTCGCAATCCCTAATTTTGTTGATGTATCCATACCCCCATTTTACCCAAACGCGTGACGTTAAGGGATACTTGCCAAACAAAAAAAAAACATCATCCAATTACTTCAACCTCTCCACCACTTCCTCATAAAACTCCAACGCCTGCGGATTAATCAACGCATCCCGATTGCTCACCGCACGACCGTTGAGAATATTCGTCACGGCGCTTTCGACCTTCTTCATATTCAACGTGTATGGAATCTCAGGTGCTTCGAGAATCAGCGCAGGGACATGTCTCGGCGAGGCATTCTCACGCAGCGTCTTGCGGATTTTGTTTTGCAGTTCGTCGGTGAGCGCAAAGCCCGCCGCCAGTTTGACGAACAGAATCACACGCTGGTCGTCTTGATAGTTTTGTCCCACAGCAAGACTATCCGCCACCTCGGGCAGGTTCTCCATTTGGGCGTAAATCTCCGCCGTGCCAATGCGCACACCCGACGGTTTCAACACTGCATCAGAGCGACCGTAAAACGTGATGCCGCCCGTGTCCTTGTGAATCAACACGTAATCGCCGTGCCGCCACACGTTGGGATACACATCAAAATATGCCTTGTGATATTTCGAGCCGTCGGGGTCGTTCCAAAAATACAGCGGCATGGATGGTGCTGGCGCTTCGCACACCAACTCGCCCTGCTCATCCCAAATCGAATTCGCTTTTTCATCGTACGACTTTATCTTCATCCCGAGCGCAGCGCTTTGTAGTTCGCCCGCATACACCGGTACGATGGGACTGCCCGCCGCAAAACAACCGTTGATGTCCGTGCCGCCCGCGATGGAGTTGAAATGTAAATCGGATTTGATTTCACGATACACGTATTCAAATCCATCCGCTGAAAGCGGCGAACCCGTCTGCGAGATTTCTCTCAACGACGATAAATCAAAATCACTACGGGGCGAGATATTTTCCTTTTTCAAGAAATGCAGATAACTTGCGCTGCATCCAAAAATCGTAATCTGCTCATCCTGAATCAACTTCCACATCGCACCCGGGTCGGGATAATTCGGGTTGCCATCGTACAACACAATCGTCGCACCCACCGCCAGCGAACTCATCAGCCAGTTCCACATCATCCAACTGCACGACGTGATATAAAAAATTCGATCACTGCGTTTGAGGTCGGTGTGCAGCAACAACTCTTTCAAGTGATTAATCAATACCCCGCCCGCCCCCTGCACCAAACACTTCGGCTTGCCCGTCGTCCCTGACGAGAACATGATGTACAGCGGATGGTCGAACGGCAATTGCGCAAACGCAATCTCAAGATTATCTTCTTTTGCTAAGAAATCTTCGTAATGCACCCCATTCGGAATTTGAGAAATATCCGCCCGCTCACTCACATACGAAACCACAATCACTTTCTTCAGCGACGGGATTCCACTCGCCAATTCTGCCGCGTGCCCCAGCGTATCGAACGCCCTACCCTTGTAGAAATATCCATCGGCGGTGATCATCACCTTCGGTTCGATTTGTCCCAGCCGTTCGATCGCTGCACTGGGACCAATATCCGTTGCACAGGAGGACCACACCGCCCCGAGACTCGTCGCCGCCAACATGCCGATGACCGTCTCGATGAGATTCGGCATATACCCGACCACCCGGTCGCCCACCCCAACGCCTGATTCAGCCAACGAACGGCTTAACCTTGCGACTGAGTCATACAACTCCGCATACGTCATGCGTTTTGTTTTTTGTGTTTCACCGTGAAAGATAAACGCAAGTTGGTCATCACGATTGCGCAGAAGATTTTCTGCAAAATTTAACTTAGCACCGGGGAACCATTTTGCGCCGGGGAAGACGGATAAATCCGTCACTACGGAATCGTATTGCTGTGAGGCTTTGATTTCGGCGAAGTCCCAAATATCCGCCCAGAAATCAGGGATGTTTTCGACTGACCATTTGTATAAGTCAGAATATGAACTGATGTTTAATTCGTGGCGTGAATTAACTTCACGAATAAAACGTGTGATATTCGCTTGTTGCTTGCGTTCTTCAGAGGGAGTCCAGAGGGGAGTTTTCATAATAAGGCATTCCTCAAAATTGGAATGTCTTATTATACATTTATGGCTGTTGAAACAGAAATTATTTGGAGCGTCTTGCGATCAATGTCCCCACTGCAATACCCGTTGCGAAACCAAAAGCGAACATGCCAATTTTGACTGGCGATGAGACATCTCCCCATAGTGTGATAGATGATGAAACCGCCATGACAAGGAAAAGTAGTGCAATTCCGATCAGTGTATTGTTTGATTTCATTGGTATTTCTCCTGATAAATATTTATGAATTCTTATGAGGCATAGAACTCCGAAGGCGGTGTGTTGAGTCGAAACAAGTGAAATGATTTTAGATTTTCAATGCCATATCATGAACCCCGAAGGGGTGTCATAGCTGTATCACCCCTTCGGGATTTGAATACTGTCTTTCCAATCTCTAGAATCATGCCATCCCTTTGGGATTAGCCCGTCTGCTCCATAAAACTTTGCAACTGCTGACGATATGTCTTAAGTGCAGTTTTCCCTGCGGAGGTCAACTTGCAGACAGTGAGTGGCAATTTGCCTTTGAAGGTTTTTTCAATTTGAACGTAGCCTGCTTCTTCAAGTTTGGAGAGATGCGCCGAGAGATTCCCTTTGGTGAGACCAGTCTCGCGTTGCAGGAAGAGGAAGTCTGCACTAGCCACGGAGGAAAGAATCGTGACGATAAGCAACCGCGCTGGCTCGTGGATGAGTCGGTCAAGGGTGGTAACGGCTCGTAGATCGGCGCTCATGTTATAGGTCCGTTTGAGGCGGGTTTTCGTCCAGATATCTCTTCAAGGTCAGTCCACCTGAAATCGCAAACGAGATGCTCATCAGTGCGTAGAAAAGTCCCAGGTTGTAGCCGCGCGGGAATCCACTCACAGACAGTACCACCCCGTAGATCAACGCCACCGCACTCAGGAGGTAAAACCGCTTCACCTTCGTTGTCCAAACCTGCTTCACCAAAAGGATGATACCCATCACTACACCAGTGACAGCCACCATGGCATCGATACGATTAAACTGGCGCACGATGAAGATGAAGGTCATCGCCATGATCATCCCGACAACACCGGAAAGAATACCTGCAAACACTTTATTCTTTGGCGTGGAATATTCAACATAGCCCGTGCGCGGATACGTGACACGCACCTTCGCCGCATTGATCAATCGCCGCACAAGCACCATGCCCCCAATCAACACCAGGACTAAACTAGCCTGCAACAATCCGCCAATGAGCGAATCATCACCAAAGTATTGTTGTGCCGCAAAATACAACGCCAGGATCAGGCACATCCCGCCGCCACCCACCAACTCCCCAAATCCATCCACATACCAATAGCGCTTTACACGCTGTTCAACATCAGAGAAATTTTCTTTCATTCTTATTCCTTTTCCAAGTTTGGTTTGCGACGCAAACTAGTTTGCATTTATATTACTCCTGTGGCAAGGACTTGTCAAGAGGCACAAAAAAGCCCGACTGCATGAGACGGGCTTGATGAATTATTTTTGAAGGCAGGCTATCAGTTGTCTTATCGAACCCTGCGGCTCGGACTTCGTCAACGCCAGCACGGGTACTTTCGCCACCGAATACACATCCCTCACATCTCCCACCTTCCAATGTCTCGGCAGGATTCCGACTGAATTAGACTCACTGACCAACGTATCAGACATCCGTTGTGGGGTGACCGCCACCTTTGCGGACGCCACCACGCTTCTGCCTTTCATCACGAATTGGTCAAACACCCTCTGCCCCTCCGCCTCTGAGGCATACACCCACACCTGCACCGAGGGATCTCCCAACCCCATGAATAATGCTTGTGCTTCTTCAAGAGTCAAATTTTGAATTGGGCTTTGACGGTGAGTCACGATCAACAGCTCTTCTTCGTCGATCTGATACGCAAACCCCGCTAAAAATTCCAGCTCGCCGATTTGTAAAACAATCTGAGCATCAGATGTTGAATCGGATAAACGAATCACAGCTGAGGATGCTGCGGCGCAATCGTACACGTCCATGAGCCAGGGTTGGGTAAAAGACGAGGAGTACACCGAAACAACTTCCGGCGTAGGTTGAGGCGTGCTTGTCGCGCAAGCTGAGATCAAAAGGGAGAGAAATATCAGGGCGGACAGAAATATCTTTTGCATGGAATTTTTCCTTCAACGAGTCAGGTAGGATTCTACCAACGATGCAGGAAAAACGCAGTCAGGTTCAAATTTGTTCCGCGGAACAAAACGTATTGTCCACCATATGCATCCAAATTAACGTTACAGTTTCGATAGTTACGGAATTGTTGTGAATGAAATCCTGTAAATCATATACAATGACGCGAATGCACGCACCCACTTTTTCATTTTCTGTCCCAACACCATTGGCTGAATGGGAATTACAGAATCAGATCCAACAGTCATTGAACGACAAACTTACCGGTCGGATTCAGATCACTTTCCCGAACGACAGGACAGAGTCGATCTTTGTTCAGCAAGGTAAAGTACGTGAGATCTACATCCGCAACCATCGCGTCCCAGACTTGAACTGGGAGTCCCCGATCAAACGGTTTGGTAGAGGAACTTTGGAGATCGAGCCAATACCTGCACGCGCATTGATGTTCAAAAAGATCATTTTGGAGGAGCTGACACCGGGCAAATCTCAGATCGTAGGCACGCAGCAACTCGCAACCATGTTCAACCTGGCTGAATATAATTTGATTCCCACACTGTTCCACATCCATTGGGAACACGCCGAGGGGTTCGTCTTGATCGCGGGAAAAAAAATTCCGATCGCTCGGGCTGTATTGCTGACAGAGACCTCAGCTGACGATGGTCCTGCTACGTTGGGTCAGATACTGACCTGGGAGGAGTCGCAGTGCAAGGTCACGGTCTATCATGGGGATATCAAGAACCAGGCCTGGCTTGAGATCCATCTGAACATCCTGCTTGAATGGTATTGTCAGAATATGTTGAATTACTACAAACAACTTACTGGAGCTGTCATGGTGCGTTCCGTTTTGCAGAGTCTTAACATGCTCGCAGAACGAAAGGGTTGGAATATCTCCACACAAGACCAGCAACTCCAGGATACTTCGATGTTTCTCAATGCCGCAGAAACGGGGAATACATATAGGGAGATATTATCAGCGCTTAAATCGCGCATTGAACCAATTATAGGAAGTTCACTGACTCACAATATGATAAAACAGTCCACTGAACCTACACGAGACGTTTACAAAACCATCCACGATACTTTTGGCCTGATCGAGGCTGCGCAATGAAAAGTTTTAATGTGAAGCGTTACAGGCTTTTCGCCTTTATCGTCTTCTTTTTGATCACAGTATTCTTTGCATGGACATTTGCGTTCGCCCCATTCTCAGAAATTATCAATTTGCTCATCTTGAACGGCGGAACAACGCTTTCAGCTTTGATCGCCGCGTTCATTCTCACACTCATCCCCTTTTATTTTCAGCAGGAAGAACCCCCACGCGTGATCTGGACCTATTTTGCCATTTGCCTATGGCTGTGGACGATCGCTGAAGCGATATGGGGCTACCTCTATACAAGGGATGGCGAAGTGCCTGTTTTTAGTTCTGCAGATGTGTTCTGGCTGGTGGGCTATATCGCGCTGACAGTTTCCATCAGCCGCCAATTCCAACTTGTTTTCTTTTCACAAGATGACACGGTGACATGGGCAGCGCTTGGTGTGTGGCTGGGAGGCTTGGCTGTCATTGCAGCGATTCTGATGGCAACCCGTAGTGAAATGCCGCTGGCAGATTTTTTCTCATACTTCTATTTGCTGGCTGATGCCGTGGTCGGGATTTTTGCCATTTATCTTGTATATGCATTTCGGGGACGCGCTCTTGCAATGCCCTGGTTGGCGATCTCATCCTTTGTGTTCTCGGATTTCATGTACATCCGTCTGACCGAATCGGGCGTGTACGATTATGTGATGAGTGGTATTTCGATCGCACTGCTGGCGGATACGCTGTACGTGGTCGCTTACCTGCTGGTGGCATGGGGAGTTCTGGAACAATACCTGCTCCTACGCTCAAGCGCGGATCAATCCCAAGCTTGAGGCTGATTCTGTTTTAAAAAAAGCGAGACAACACTTTTAGTGTTGTCTCGCTTTTCGTTCCTGTTCTTCTGTCTACCACTCACGCAGCAGCGCAGCGACCAACTTCGCCTTCTGTTCAAGACTCTCTGTAAAAATATATTCGCGTTCAGAGTGAGCGCCATCACCCACTGCGCCCATGCCATCAAGCACAGGGATACCTAGCGGAGCAACGAAGTTTCCGTCCGAGGCGCCGCCGGTGCCGCCAGCTTTAAGTTCCATGCCGATCGTTGAGGCGATCGCCTGGGCTTTTTCGAACGTGGCTTTCATCTTTTCATCGAACGGCATCGGCGGACGATTCAATCCGCCGGTGACTTCGATACTTGTGCCATCAAGAATCGGCTTGAGTTTTTTTACTTTCGCTTCGATGCGTTCCCATTCACCGGGCTGCATCACGCGCACATCCACTTCAATGGTCGCTTCTTCAGGGACAACGTTCGAAACTGTGCCGCCTTGAATGACGCCTACATTGAGTGTGGTTTGTTTGGAATAATCAGTGAGTTTTTGAATCGCAATGATCTGGTGCGCCAGCTCTTCGATGGCATTGCGTCCAGCTTGATGATCACCACCTGCATGAGCAGCTCGTCCTTTGGCTTTGACCCAAAATCCGCCCACGCCCTTGCGCCAGGTTTTGAGCGAACCATCTACCAGCGCAGGTTCCATCACCAAAACAAGCGCGGACTCTTTCGCCAGCCGTTCGATATGTTCGCGCGAAGTGTGACTGCCGATCTCTTCATCGGATGTGCAGAGCAATGTAACAGGTCGATTCAAGCCTTGCTGTTGCGCTTGTTCAATGGCTGCAAGCGCGATGACAATGCCTGCTTTCATATCCATTGTGCCAGGACCAAGGATCTTTTCTCCAGCTTCACGGAAGGGCGTTTTTTGAAGTATGCCAAGCGGATAGACAGTATCCATATGGCACAAGATGAGGATGGGTTTGTTATGTGCTTCGACTTCGCCTACGGCTCCGCTCAGCGCGAAATACGCTAATACATGGTCACCTGTTTCGACGTTGGGAATAATCTCAACTTGTGCACCAAGTTTACGCGCTTCTTCAGCGACGATGGCACCAACACGGTCCACTGCGGCTTTGTCCTGCGAGGGAGATTCGGTTTCGACGAGGGTTTTGAGGAGTTGTTTGAGTTCCATATATGCCTCGGTGGTTGAGTAGGGCGAGTGCAAGTCGAGCCCGTATCGAAACCACCACTAACCAAAATATTTTGCTTATCTGGTGGTTTCGATACGTCCCTCAAAGAGCATTCGGGACTACTCAACCACCGGAATTAATTATCTTAGAATAAACACAATCGCACCAACCACCGCACAATATATCGCAAAAACATACAAAGATCGTTTACTCAAATAATCGATCAACCACTTGATGGCAAACCAACCGACAATCGCAGCGGTGACAAATCCCACGGCGAGCAGGGGCAGGAACTCACCGAGGTTGGGCATTTGAATCACATCTAACATTTCATAGCCACCCGCGGCGAGCATCACTGGCACGGACATGAGAAACGCAAACCGCGCCGCGGACGGACGGTCAAAGCCCCGGAACATGCCGCCGCTGATGGTCGATCCGCTACGAGAGGCGCCGGGAAAAACTGCAATGGTCTGGAATAGTCCAATGATCAGTGCATCCAACCATGTCATGGAGTTCAGATTGCGGTTTTTTCTTGTTAATAGTTCAGCCAGAGTGAGCAATATAGCGGCAGAGAAAAGACGAATGGATGCCTGGAGCAGCGGCTGCTCGAACAATCCCTCCACTGCATCTTTCAGCAAATAACCTGCGAGCAATGCAGGGATCGTAGCAACAATAATGTAAATCCCTAAATTTCTTTCGGGTGTCGCATTTCGAAAATTTAAAGTTGCTTTGGCAACGGCGATCAAATCCTTCCAATAGAACGCAAACAGAGAAACGAGCGTCCCGAGTTGGATGATGACGAGAAAAGAGAACGTCGCTTCATTTGTCGGGATATTGAACAGCGTTTGCGTAATCAGCAAATGCCCCGTGGATGATACGGGAATAAATTCAGTCAGTCCTTGTATGATGCCTAGGATGAAAGCATGAAAGAAGTTCAAAGATTTTCTCCTGTTTTAATTAAGTACTTACCTTGGAAATGATGTGTTTTAAAAACAAATCTGCGATATGTTTCATCAGGGATAACGGGAAATGCAGAGTGCACCAGAGTTTATGGCTTTTGATTTGCACCTCTGGCAACGCTGCCTGTTGAATTGCTGAAATGGTCTTTTCGATATCAAGATATGGACGCAAGGCATCATAACGAAAGTCTGCAAATCCCAGATCATCTCGTTTCTTCTGGGGCCGGGCATTGAAATGGCACACAAATACGCCGTTCTTGTAATAGCTTAATCCACCAGTGCCGCTTTTTATGGTCAGGGTTTCTTGTTGCATGAGTTTGTCTGAGAAGAATTTGTAGGCGAGGTCAGGTTGCATGGATAATTATGTTTCCGAGGAAGAAGTGTCTTGTTGTGTTTCCTGTGGAGCAGAAAAAGAGGCTGGGTGGGCAAATAGCGCTTTGGTACTGGGACGCAGCAGAGTATATAAGATTCCTATGTTGAAAACAATATTCAAGGTCAAGAATGCTATCGCTTGATCTGGTGACACTGGATACTTAACCAGGTTATATTCAATATAGCCCGAATCCACTTCTTTTAATAAAATCAATACCAACAAGATCATTCGGACTAACGTACCAATGCTTACTGAAATGCTTGTCAAAATTCTTGCGGTATTTTCCCTATCAGCAAGTCCAATAGCCAAATAAAAATAGACAACTCCAGCAATAAAAGAACCAACCTTAATAGCACGGGCCGATATCAAGCCATCCACCGCTGCCCAAAAATCGAAAAAGCAGAGAAAGAAAATCCAAACCACCACAAATTTTAGTGCGATTGGGAATTGCCAAAAGCTTTTCTTTGGCGTTATTACATTTATCATATTTTCTCCCAACGTAACCGCATCATTCCGTCAATGGAACCCAACAAGAGGAAGGCGTGGAGAATGGTCATTGTTTATCTTCCAGATTAGTTTGCGAAGTAAAAAACGCTTTAGTTGCAGGTCGCATAAGAGTAAAAAGAGTTCCTGCGCTTAGAATGAGATATGCTATGAAAAAAACAATTGCTTCAGCTCGAGGTATGAAAACTTTTAGTTGAACACTTGTTGTTGGATTGGGATCTTCAAAAATCAAGGTAGCCAAGCCGAGAAGAGCAACCAAAGAACCTAAAAGCATAAAGCACACCGCCCACATTCTAGATTCGTTACTTCTGTTAATGAGCCCGATTGCCAAACCCCATGCAATATTCCTCCTATCAAGGGTCCTAAATCAAGTACATGCTTTGTTTGGATATCAATCCCAAATCTCCAAAAACTACCCAATGCAAGCAAGAAGAACCAAATCACAATTAATTTTAGAGCAACAGATAATTGTCCAAATTTTGATTTCATTTTGCCCTTTTCGCATTATTTGCCCATTGACCTAACAACTCAGGCACGCGCGACTCAAATGTTTCTTCAGCAATGTAAAGCCGAATCTGCTCCATCAATCGTATCAAAGCACGTAGGTTATGAAGGGACAATAATGTTCCTGCTAGTAATTCTTTTGCTACGATCAAGTGACGGATATATGCCCGCGTAAAAGTCTTACAGGCATAGCAGTCACACGTCTCATCAATGGGACGCTCATCGCGCGCAAAGGTTGCGTTCATCATGTTCAAGCGTCCTTCAGGGGCGAAGGCAGAGTGATGACGGGCCAAGCGTGTTGGCAATACACAGTCGAAGATATCAATGCCACGCGCGACGCCGTTGATTAAATCTTCAGGGGTGCCAACTCCCATCAGGTAGCGCGGTTTGTTTTCAGGCAATAGCGGAGTGACCACGTCGAGCGTGTCGTGCATCTCTTGTTTGGTCTCGCCTACAGAGAGACCGCCGATGGCAATACCGGGCGTATCGAGAGAAGCAATAAATCGGGCAGAAGCAGCCCGAAGGTCCGCTTGAACGCCGCCTTGCACGATCCCGAATAAAGCCTGGTCGGATCGCGTCTGCGCTTTGACCGAACGCTCTGCCCAGCGATGCGTCCGATCCATGGCGATGATGCTGTAGGCTTTGTCGGTAGGGTCTGAACATTCGTCGAATGCCATGATGATATCCGCGCCGAGATTCTCCTGAATCGCAATGGACTTTTCAGGCGTGAAACGATGCGTTGAACCATCAATGTGACTCTTGAAGGTCACGCCATCGTCGTCGATCTTACGGGTTTGCGAAAGCGAGAAAACTTGAAAGCCACCCGAGTCGGTGAGCATAGGACGGTGCCACTGCATGAATTTATGCAAACCGCCCATGTCGCGGACGAGCTCGTCGCCGGGACGCAGGTAGAGATGATAGGTATTGCTCAAGACGAGCGAGGCGTTGATATCCTTGAGATGTTCGGGCGTGAGGGTCTTGACCGTCGCCTGTGTGCCAACGGGCGCGAAGACGGGCGTGATAAGGTCGCCATGGGGAGTAGTGAATATCCCTGTGCGGGCACGGTTGTTTTTGGAGGTGATTTGGAAGTCAAACATCGGGCGAATTATAACCCCGCCAATCTGATTATTATTTTGGAGGTTCGTTTACTGAATCCATCCACTCACCAACCGCAAGCGGGAGCAATGGCATTAACCAGGCCGGATAATGCTGGAATAAGATCGAGTTGAACGCAATGAACATCGCCATGACCAACATGGCTGCCCCAAAACGTCCCACCGCTTTTTGCCAGGCAATGAAATATGCCCCGCACAACATGATCAGAAATGGGATACGTGCCACGAGCCCGTTCAAGTTAAGAATGCTATCAATCGACTCTGCGCCAAAATGATTAAGCGCTGTACGCGTTGCCGAGAAAGCGATTGACTTGATAAAGCCTTCTGCATGCCAGAATAAAAATGGCGTGGAAGCCAGCAGAGGCATGAGCGCGATCCATACGCCTGCCATGATGGTCTTCTTATACGAGCGTGTTTGTTGATATTCCCACACCAAATATAGTGGCACGAGAAAGATGGCGATCTGTTTGACAGCCAGTGAAATGCCAAAAAGAATCTGCGAAGTCTTGCGATGACGCTCAAATAACCCCAATGACAGAATCATCAACAAGATGGGAATAAAATCCAGAGCAACGGTTGCAGATGCATTCAGTGTCCAGCGGTTGAAATACCAGAAAGGCATTGCCAGCAAAGCCAGTGCCCAGGTGCGCTGGGAAAACAATATGATACATAGCGCCAACCCAACGGCAATATTACAACCCAGAAATACATAGCGCCAGAAATCGATCCATGCTTGATATTGTCGAATGCCCAGGCGCTGCACCAATGCTGAGGCTTCGTAGAAAAGTGGAAAATAAGTGGCGTATTTATTATTTTCCTCCATATCGCCATGTAGAACACGTTCGTAAGGATTGCGCCCATTATTGATCCGGCGCCCCTCTATCCACGAATAATAAGTGTCGCTCCCCACTGTATCCAGACTCCAAAAGCGCAGGTTGACCCGAACAGCAATCAAGGCAATTGCCAATGCCACAACACCAACCAATATAACCAGCCAGCGCTCCTTTAACCAAAAAACAATTCTATTATTGAATTGGAACATGCGGGGGATTATAAACGGAAAGCTTAGCCACAGAGTTCACAGAGAGCCCTGAGAAGACAACTATGATGCGGTAGCAAACAGACATTTGAGGTAAGCTCCCTCTTTAAAACGGATGGGATGGTCGAGGGTGTGACCTGTTCGTTCGATCTCAGTTAACCTACGCCCCGCTTCTTTTGCGGACTGGTGAATGGATTCGAAAAACGAATCGCTTTCTACGCGGCTGGAGCAGGAGGCTTGTACGAGCGTGCCACCTTTTTGCAGGACATTCAAACCGAGGCGGGTCAATTTGCGATAGGCAGATAATGCCCCTTCAATTTGTTTTACACTTTGGGCGAACATGGGCGGGTCAATGATGACCATATCAAATAATCGTTTTTGTGATGCCATGCGGGCAAGGACTTCAAACGCATCTTCGGCAATTGTTTCGTGAGGCACAGTTAATTTGTTATGCTTCATATTGCGGATAGCAACTTCAAGGGCTGGTGCGCTGACATCCACACTGACAACTTCTTTCGCACCGCCGCGCGCCGCGTAGACAGAAAATCCGCCAGTGTAGGCGAATACATTCAGCACGGATTTATTTTTGGAAAGTTTTTCAACCCGCATACGATTATCACGTTGATCTAGGAAGAAGCCGGTCTTTTGTCCATTGACCGTATCAGACTCAAAGATAAGTCCATTCTCTTTGAACAGGATCAGGCTCGGGGGCGTTTGAAGCGAGAGCGTCATCCCGTCACTTAAGTCGTACAAATATTCCGTCTGCTTTTGGATGGAACGGTTGAGGCGCAAAATCAAATGCGTAGCGGGGCTTACCCGTGTGAGTGCATCGCAAAAATCTTTGAGGTGGGGAATCCAGGCGGGAGTATAGAGTTTGAGGACGAGGGTATCGTCGTAACGATCGAGCACCAAGCCGGGCAAGCCGTCGTTCTCGCCATGGATGAGGCGATAGCCTGTGGTATTTTTTTCTTCCAACCCAGCGCGGATACGTATGGCGATGGTCAGTTTGTTTTGAAACCAATCCGTGTTGATGGTGGCGGGGTCACGTGATTGCAAGATGCGCACACGGATCGTGGAAGTGGGATCATACAAACCGATCGCGAGAAAGCGGCGCTTGTCGTCGAAGATAACGGCGAGGTCACCCGGCACGCCCGCGTGGCTTTGTTCGGTAATGGATTGATCGAACACCCAGGGATGTCCCTGCCGCAGCGCGCGCTCCGCAGGCGCGTTGATACGCAATGCAATTCGTTTTGCAGATGGGCCTGGGAGTTGCGACAGGGACGTGTTAAAGTCCATTGTGGGAGGGATTATACAGGAGGGAAGACAAATACCCCGCTTTCTTAAAACAAGGACCGCAGGCTTATTACCTGCGGTCCTTGTATATTTCTGCTAACGACGCCTCCTGCCTCTACCACCTGAAAATCCTAAAACGCCAAACAACAATATGGATCCGATAAGGAAGCCCAGGTTATAGAGCTGACCGCTGTTGTGGACTTCATACATCTGTATGTCAGGATTGAAAAACGATATGACCAGGGTCACAACAGAGATAAGCCCATGCCAAAGCCCTGTACCCAAACCAGCCACGCGTCCATTCTCTGCGGGCTCGTCGACTTCTGGATTCGGGCCAGGTGTAGTCAGTTGTATTTCTGTATCAGGCGCATCGAGGTCTATGCTCATGCCTGAAGCACAACCTGCGGCGGTTACAACAAATATGGCGAGTAAAACGAATACAAGTATTTTCTTCATTTCTCTACCTCTTGAACTGTTTAGTTTGAATAAGGGTCACAGCTTATCAAATCATACAATAAGTTTACATCAGTCACATCCATCGGCTGGGGAGAATTTGTCTCCGCCACTTGGGGGAGGAAAAATTTACTGCACCCAACACATCATCCTGTTTGAAGGTGGAATGAAATCTTCGTTAAATAAAAAAACCGCAGGTTCATCACCTGCGGTTCACTTCTAATTGTCGTATTTTCCTAATACTCCGCGTTCTCTTGTATCCCAAAACTCACCTGCGTCGGCTTGGCAAGCAGCATCGACACGTGGATGGCTGGTAACTGCGGCAGGAACGGGTTGACGATCTCTGCGAAGTACACTGAAAGCCAGGTGGTATGCGCGGCTTCAAGATTCGCGACAATATCGGCGTGGGTGGAGGTGCGGATCTTGCCTTTCAGCATAAATGCGCCCAGAATCATATCCACATCCAGCATGATGCGATTCTCTTCATCTGGGTCATAGTCGAGAGGTTCGGTTGCAGGCGGCGAAAGATGGAAGCCAATGATCCGTTCGGCTGGGAAAAAATATTCGTCATATTTCAGTGACTTGGGTGGTTCGCCGCCAAAAAACAGCACTTCCGTTTTTAGGAAGTGGAGATAGCCTGGCATGCCCGTGCGCGGCAGAATACTGACTCGCGCATTCTGTTTCGTCACCAGTTCGCCGTGGATCAATTTGTTGGGCGAATATACCATCACGGTGGTCGTTTTTTCATCAGGAGCAAGTGTATACATCATGACCTCCAATAATCAATTTATGTTATGGGTAAATCAACATTGCAAAAGTCCTGCATTCAAGATTCAGTGGTTATCGCCGCATACGGATGAAAAGACCCAAAACAGAAAACACCAGAATTACGCCAAGCAGGAAGCCAAAGTCATATTCGCTGCCCGCGTTGTGCACTTCATACATACGCACATCCGCATTGAAAAATGAGATAACAAGGGTTATGGGGGCAATGATGCCATGCCAAAGTCCTGCTCCAGCACGGGAAATGCGCCCACTCGCATCGCCCTGATTGAGCATCGGGTTCGAACCGGGCGCACTAAGCTGCAAGGTAGCTTGAGATGTATTGACTTGTACACTGGTGCCGGGAGCACAACCTGCCAGCAGGACAAACAATACCGCAGCTAAAACCAAAGTAACTATTTTCTTCATTTCTCTGCCTCCTAAACCATTAAACGCAATACATTATTCTTTGCTGTGATGATACAGAGATTATGCGCGACTTGATTGGTACATACCCCCGGCAGTTAACCAGAATCAAATCGACCAAATTTATTATACAATAAATTCTCCCAGGTGATATCACTGACCCGGGAGAATTTATCTACTGTTGAGGATGAAAGTTGATGATCTAAAAATTAGCGCTCATACTCGGGTGCAGATATTAGCAGGCTGCCTTTCAACTCGCCACCAACTCCGTTGTCGTATCCCGTGAGGGACCGCGCGACATCTCCGCTACATATCCGATCGACCCGGGCGTGTTGTATTTCTCCTTATACGCCGCGCTGACAGCCTCTTTCATCTTTTCGCTTTTCACCTGCACCGCACGGACTTTAATTCCGCGTTTGCGTTTGGCGACGAAGATCTCGCCATGCGGGTCTTCAAGAAACGTCCGCCACCAACTGCGCGGTTTCATCGTATATGAACGGACGAAGACGCGTCCATCCACCACGACAGCCCAAATACCGATGATGCGGTGAGTAGAGTCACTGCCCGCGCGGATACCGAGGATCTTTTCCTTGTGGATGCTGACAAGAATTTTTTCCGAAAAGGGTTGTTTGGGTTTCATAAATTTGTAAAAAAGATTTGTAGGTAGTAATCTTATAAAGCACTACATTTCATGTCATTCTGAGCGACCACTCAAACAAGCTCAGGATAAACTCCGGGAGCGAAGAATCTCTCTTCCCGTTTGAAGTCTTACGGGCAAGTCAGAGATTCTTCGCCGCTCCGCGGCTCAGAATGACATGTTAAGAGTGCCTATCAACGCGTATAGTTAATGAATTCAAAATTCGAGACGAGGTTGTTATCGAAATCGTAGGCGATGATACCGAATGCGTATTCACCGTCCGCGGGGTAGCTCGCATAGAATGAGAAGCCCTGCTCGCCCCAGGTAAACACGTCATCGCTCAGTTCGTAGCTGTACTCCGCGTTGTCGTTGGCATCGAAGGTATAGTAGTGGACGTAATCTGTAAATGTATCGCCGAGCTGAGGCGTGATCTCCACCGGCGTGCTGACGCCGTTCTCGTCGGCATCAGGGTAGGCGTAGGCATATAGGAAGCCGCCATCCGCATCAAAGAAGAGTGAAGCGTCCACCGGGATGCCACTGGCGACATCGGTGTATTGTCCATATAATTCGTAGACAGTCTTTCCATCCGCGCTCAAATATTCGTACGGTTCGAGCAGGACAAACGCCTCATGCACACCATCGGTCATGGCATACAACGAGGGCGAAAATTCATATTCAACCTGGATCGGGCTCTCGCCATAGTCTGGCGCGTTCACACCGTCAATCGTTGTGGTGTTCTCGGCAATATAGTAGGAAACATCGCCGATCCAATAGGATTCCGTAGCGGGGTCCCAAAAATACAGCGCGGTATGAATATAAGCGACATTACCTTCCACCGTGGTGGTGACGGTCACAAGCTCGTCGCCGGAGATCTCAGTATCTGAAATCTGGATCGGTCCGATGGTCAGTTGCGAAGCACCGGGCGCAACGACCTCGGCTGTGCGCGAGGGTGAGGTGGTCTCGCCCTCCTGCGGTGTAAACTCTTCGCCGGTGTAGTGATAGGCGAGAAATTCATCCCACACGGATTGTTCGAGAAATTTGTAGGAGGACTCCGCATAGTATGGCGGGAAATCGGAGTTGAGTTCGGTGAAGTTGTAAATATCCGAATCGGGAAAGTAAAAAGCAATACCGTTCGAGCCGGACATGTTCAAACCATGCTTTTCTGAAACCACCGCTGAAGAGATCGCCGTCTGCAATTGAGCGGCGGCTTGCTGGACATCCGCATCATCGGTCATGTTAACCAGCACGTCGGAAAAGTTTCCAATGTCGATAAATGACGGTGAAGCTTCCTCGCCGAACAGGGAATAGTAACTGCGCGCATAGGTGCGTGCTTCTGCCACAATGCCTTGATCGATAAAAGCAAATGCAGAAATGAATTGATTCATCGCGCCGATCACATCCGGGACGCGCGCGCTTTCGATGGCGCTCAGTGTGGTCGTGGACTCTTCCTGATTGATCTCATCCTCAGTTGCCCGCACTTCAGTGAGAAGCGTATCGTTGATCACGTAGGTGGAGATGATGGACTGCGCCGCTCCGCTTCCATCCATAACTGGATTCTGCGCGAGCTGCCCCAGCCACGCTGCATACGACCAGCCGTAGGCAGGGATAACCTCTTCCGATGCGACCATGTAATTCGAATACGGATAGAGGGACGCGAAGACTTCGATCTGTCCCATGAGACAGGCATCGAAACCGATCAACTCGAATTTATCTACGCCCGTGTTCTGGCGGATCTGTTCGAGGGAGGCAACAATCTCCGGCATGGTCAGAGACGAATCCGGGGCTGACATATCCGAGAAGCCGCCGGTCCATCCGCCGCCATGATCGGACATGATGAGCGCGTATTTCTGCGCGGGATATTTTTGCACCGCCCAGGTGACAAAATCGATCAGAGTCTGTGGATCGCCCATGTCCACTTCGCCGACCGATTCAACAACCGGTGAAGTAATTTGGCTGAGATCGTTATCCTGCTGGATCAAATAGCGGCGGGTATCAGACCAATCTCCATCACCGTCAAAACCGCCCGAGTAGCGGTCGATCTGCACAACGATGTTCATTTGCGAGTTGGAACCAACCAATTCCATTTCATTAAGATCGAACCACATATTCTCTTCCAGCACATCGTCATCCGCCGCAGAATATGAAATGATCGTCCATTCAGGCAAATTGGATGTCTCCACCGAGGGCTGGGTTGCCGGGACCTCAACAGACTGCTGAGTGGGAGGCACATCGGAACCTGGAGAGTTTAAACCAAACAGCTGATCTCCATAAAAATATAGTCCAATGCCTGCGCAACATACACAAGCCAGGCACAATGCCACTGCCCCAGCAATCGATGGAATCACAAACTTGGAATTCGGCTTTTGCATCTCATTCTCCTTGAAATAACTTGCACTAAAAAATCAGATCGGTCTAACAGAATTGGCTTTGATTGTAATACGTGGTTGCAAGAAAGGTAACAAAATTCCCCGTTGCAATATTCAATTAGTACAGATGGCTATCGAGGTTGAAGCCAGCCATTCCATGCACAGTTCTATACCGGCAAAAACCAGCCAATTCCAAAACTTGCCGAGTTCATGCAGAAGCTAAGAAATATCGCACGAGGGAGACTCAACTGTTCATTGGAAAGGCGAACTAGCAAGACACTTTCTACCAGCCAAATGACTACCTCCGCCATTGCCAAAGTAGTCAAATAATAACGGAAGAATAGATTTAAAGTGATCCATAACATCACTTGAGTAAACACATTGGCAATGAAACTGGCTCTAAGCAAGCCGCCAGCTGGTCTCTTCCGCGCGATAGAATAAATAAACACAACTAGCCCCTCGACCAGCAGTGTAACAAGCAGTGTAAAAATCACTTTGTGGCTGAACGACGACGGAAAAAGAGAACCAGCATAACGGTCAAACCTATACCAATGATACAGATACAGGCAATAAATAGCGCAGTGCTCTCAAATATTCCAAGGCTGAACTTTTTCTCCACCAATAAATCATTCGGCTGGACTGTGACCGTGTATCTCGAATTGAATCCGCCGGTTTCAAAGATATTGCTGCGACGGGTCATCTCATCCGAAAATTCAACTTCAAGGATGTGATACGGAGCGAAACCATAAGCGGTTGCACGGCATCCAATCGTGTCACAATATAAGCCCTGCGGACCCAACTTCTCCAACGGCGCCGCATCACTGCAATCAGATTGATCGCACTCGTACAACTCTCCTGAAATGATTTGCAACTCGCCTTCGTCCGTGCCTTTAAACACGAATTCCATCTGTGGCTTGGGACCAGTATCTGCCAAAGCAATGTGAGTAGGCAGGATCAATAAGACAAGCATGAGTATCAGTAACAAGGTTTTACTTTTATTCATTAGTTTCCTCTCACCTATTTTATGTATGTGATTCTGAATCCGAATATCAATGTAACCCCAATGATAATCCTTATTCAACAAACAAAGCCATATACTAAAGCCACGTCTCTTAAACACGAAGCCACTGAGACGCGGATTTAGAAATTTCTTTCTCACAGTAGTTCAGAAAATCTATTACTTCATTCTGATTACCAGTGATATATTTGAGGCACTATACCCATACCCCGGAGGGACTCCATGACAGAATCTAAGATCAACGACCTGCTTTCCAAGATGAACATCGAAGAAAAGATCGGTCAACTAAATCAGTATTTTTCGTTCGGCAAATTCGACCCTGAGATCATTCGCAAAGGCAAAGCGGGTTCCGTCATCAACGCTGCAGGCGCATTGACCGGCACCGGCGAAAGCAAATCATCCAGCGCCGAAACTTGCAACGATATCCAGAAACTCGCCCTCGATACGCCGCATGGGATTCCGCAGATCTTCGGGCGTGATGTCATCCATGGCTATCGCACCGTCTTCCCCATCCCGTTGGCACAAGCCGCATCATTCAATCCTGAACTCGCTGAGCAAGCCGCGTCGGTTGCGGCACTTGAAGCCACAGCTACAGGCATCAAATGGACCTTCGCGCCCATGCTCGATATTGCCCGTGACGCGCGTTGGGGACGCATTGCTGAGGGCAATGGCGAAGACCCATTCCTCGGCGCACAAATGGCAAAAGCAGTTATCAAAGGTTTTCAAGGCGACAATTATTCTGCACCCGATAAACTCGTGGCATGCGCCAAGCACTACGTCGGTTATGGTTCTGCCGAGGGCGGGCGTGATTATGACGCGGGTGAAATCTCCGAGCCGACCCTGCGCGATATCTACCTCCCACCATTCGAGTCTGCGATAAAGAGTGGCGTCGGCACAGTGATGTCTGCATTCCTTGATCTCAATGGCGTCCCTGCCAGTGGCAATCGTCGTCTGCTCACCGATGTTCTGCGCGGCGAATGGGGCTTCGATGGTTTCGTCGTCTCCGATTGGGATTCTGTCGTTGAGCTTATCCATCACGGTGTGGCTGAGGATCGCGCAGACGCCGCCGCGATCGCCTTGCACGCCGGTGTGGATATGGAAATGGTCAGCGGTTCATATCTCGAGACGCTCATCCCCAGCCTGCAAAGCGGTAAAGTTTCACAGGCTGATATTGACGAGGCGGTCCGTCGCATCTTGCGGATCAAGATCCGCGCCGGGCTTTTTGACCAGCCTTTCACAGACCCGGATCGCGCTACCCGTGACCTGGTTCGCCCCAACTCGCGGACTCTTGCCCGACAATTTGCCCGTGAGACGATGGTCCTGCTAAAGAACGATAACAACCTCCTCCCGCTCGAATCAAACTTCAAGAAGATCGCCGTCGTCGGTCCGTTAATTCATGCACGCTCTGAACTCTTCGGCTCCTGGTCCCCCGATGGACGTGGCGCGGATGTGACTCCGCTCGATGAAGCGCTCAAACAAGTTGCGCCCAATGGTGTTGAATTAGTCTTCGCCGATCACGCCGACAAAGCCGCGCATATTGTTCAATCTGTTGATGCAGTTGTGGTTGTTGTCGGTGAATATCCGTATCGCTCCGGTGAAAATTCCAATGTCAGTGACTTGTCCCTTCCGCCCGGTCAAGCGGAATTGGTGTCAGCAGTCGCCGCATGGGGCAAACCTGTTGTACTTGTAGTGATAGCAGGACGTCCGCTCGCAATCACAGAACAAGTTGCGCAAGCGACCTCCGTGCTGTATGCCTGGCAACCTGGCATCGAAGGCGGTGGTGCGCTCGGTGAAATATTATTCGGACTCGAATCTCCATCTGCCCGTTTGCCCGTCACCTTCCCGCGCGCCACGGGACAAGTCCCAATTTATTACAACCAAAAGAACTCCGGTCGCCCGATCAATCCAAACGGCGCTTTCAAATCCCGCTACGTGGATATCCCCAACGCCCCACTCTATCCATTTGGTTATGGACTCACCTACACATCATTTGAATATGCCAACTTGAAAGTAAGCAGTGAAACCCTGCGCGGCAAACTCGAAATCAGCGCCGATGTGACCAACACCGGCAAACGCGCTGGAAAAGAACTGGCGCAACTCTATGTGCGTGACCTCGTCGGCTCATTGACTCGTCCCATCCGCGAACTCAAAGGCTACGAGCATGTGACATTGAATCCCGGCGAGTCTCGCCGCGTCACCTTCACACTCACTGAAGAAGCCCTCGCCTTCACCCGCGCCGATGGCACAAAAGGAATCGAACCCGGCAACTTCCACGTATGGATTGCGTCAGACAGTAAATCAGGTTTGCAGGGAAGTTTCAAACTGTAGAATTGTTTTGGAGTATTAGATGTTAACTCTTCGTCAAATGGATAGTATTGTACATAACACATTACTTATCTTCGAGGGATTCGAGATAAATCGACGAGAGGAAGGCACTAATATTTTCTATGAGATTCAAGATAGCCCCGAATCAGGCAAACGGTTTTTAGGCACTTACCGTGTTTGGGAATGGCATGATGGAAGCGGCAGGTCAGAATGGAGACCTCTTGAGACTAGCGACTCTGAAATTACAAGAATCCGTCATATCGTATGGGAGGCGATAATGGCAATTGCTGTACCCGCGAATCAGTCAACCGAGAATGACGTAGCACAATCGACAAGTGTCGAAGAAGACGAGGCAGGCCAGAACAAAGAAAGTGCTGAAATGGATTTGCCAGAAATAGGTTTTGAAATTGCCGCCTCTTTTGTAGTTCCTCTTCCATGGGATGTTTTAGTATCAGCAAGTGATTCTTGCTTGAAAGGCTACGCTCCCGGTTTCGTTGAATTTGAAATAGTGAAACAATTGCCTGCAAGTATTATTTACCGCTTATGGCAAAGTGAATTAGGTGAGCTAGGAACAGTCGAGATACGCAAATTAGGAACCAGCAATTCTGAAATTGATATTAGCGGCGTGCCTACGAATTCAGTAGATACTGCTCCTATGTGGTTAAGGGGTAAATCAGAACGGGACCAAAAACTTAATAATGCTTGGAAAGAAAAGCGTAAAAATATAGACACCGAGGCGTATTCAGAAGTAACAAATGAGATCGACAAGGCAAAAGCCAGTATTAGAGCCAAACAAAAAAATCACCAAGCTAATGTTATCAAAGCTTACTTTGATCGCTTATTACATGACTTGACCCTTTGGACGTCTAACAAAGTATTACCACCCTCCTACCTAATTGCATTTACTGAATTAGCTGAGTGGCCAGATTCAAGAATGTTAAGTCAAGAAACGCGAGAATATTTTGAGAGATACAAATTAGAAATCTGCAAGTCAGCTACTCCAAAAATCGGCGCAGTAAAGGACGCAAAGCGACATCACAAAAGCGGTAGACCTCATTTGTCAGAAGATGTATGGGCTTGGGAACAAGTTAACACATACAATCGCCAAAAAAGTGAGGTTTATAAAGAGTGGCTGAAAAAGGATGACGTTAAAGCGCGGAATCTGCAAGACCCTGAAAGGCAATTTGATCGAATTACAAAACCAGACTGGGGGAATAAATCGGGACAAAATATTTAGTCACTTTTTAGTCCCAGTGATTTTTGATAACCTGTCATTGAAACTATGACAGGTTATTTATTTTGCCAAGGAGATAGCTAAAAATGGATAAAACGAAAATCACCTTTGAAATTGAGTCAGGAAACAAGAAGAAGAGGCAGATATCAAGATTTGAAAAACTTATTCGTGCCTTTATACGGTTGGCAAGTAAATTGCGCCCAAGAGATAAGGCAGAACTTTTGCGGTTGCTAGTAGTAGTCTCTGCTTTGGTAGCTCAAACTTATCTTCTTTTCTGTGTACTTACTGCTAATCATCCATAATCTGAACCAGCAATAGTGCAAAGATATAACGTTGCGATACAATAGCACAATTACTGTACCGTGAGTAAAGGAAATCACCCATGCATCATCAATCTCTTTCCGGTCAATGGACATTTCGACAACTCGACAAAGATGAATGGATGCCCGCCACTGTCCCAGGCGGGGTGCATACCGACTTGCTTGCGCTGGGAAAAATCCCTGACCCGTTCGTGGCAGATAACGAGAAGCAGGTGCAATGGATCGGCGATACCGATTGGGAATATCGCACTACGTTCAATGCTTCCCCTGAAATCTTGAAGGAAGCGAAACAGTTTTTAGTTTGCGACGGATTAGATACGCTGGCAGAGGTTTCATTCAACGGTACCCTGCTCGGCAAAACGGATAACATGTATCGTCAATGGTCATGGGAAGTGACTGATATGCTCAAAGCAGGCGCCAACGAGATTAGCATCGTCCTCCGCGCGCCGGTGACGTTCATCACGGAAAGACAAAAAGTGAAACCGCTCTGGGGCGGAGGCGATATCCCCGGCGGACCTCATCTCCGCAAGGCGCCATGTCAATGGGGCTGGGACTGGGGTCCGAAACTTCCACCGATTGGAATATGGAAGGATATACGTCTTGAAGGGTATTCGAACACGCGACTGGAAAACGTGCATGTACGCCAAACCCATGAAGATGGAAAAGTGGAAGTCAATGTGGGCGTGGAGGTGGAAAACTGGGGCGCAGAATGGCTTTGGGCAAAAGTCACATTGACTGCGCCGGATGGCAGCGAACAAAAATCAGAGGTGATGGTGCTCGGGGAAACGGTAGCAGGCATCGAGGTGGATGATCCGCAGTTGTGGTGGCCGAATGGCTATGGGGCACAGAATCTGTATCAGTTAAAGATCACGCTTGAGACCAAGACATCCGTATTAGATTCACGCACATATCAAATCGGGTTAAGAACCATTGAACTCAAACAGGAACCCGATGAGTGGGGCGAGTCGTTCACGTTCATCGTCAACGGCGTGCCCGTGTTCATGAAAGGTTCGGATTGGATTCCCGCCGACTCGTTCCCCACACGCATCACCGCTGCGCATTTGGAAAATATCATTAAGAGCGCGGCGGATGCGCACATGAATATGTTCCGCGTGTGGGGCGGCGGACTCTATGAGAGTGAAAGTTTTTATGACCTGTGCGACCGCTATGGCATTTTGATCTGGCAGGATTTTATCTTTGCGTGCGGTGTATATCCTGAAGATGACGATTTTGCCGAGAACGTGCGCATTGAGGCAATTGAAAATGTGCGTCGCATACGACATCGTGCGTCACTGGCGCTGTGGTGCGGCAATAATGAAATGGAACAAGGCTGGGTCGATTGGGGCTGGAACAAACCTGCCGAGGCGACGAACCAACGCTTGAAGGCGGGTTATGATCGCATGTTCCATCATCTGCTGCCTGCGGTCGTCGCGAATGAAGATCCTGATACGGTGTATTGGCAATCGTCGGCATCGTCAGGAATTCCGTTTGCGGAGCCGAACGGCATGCAGCGCGGCGATATGCATTATTGGGATGTTTGGCATGGGCGCAAACCGTTCACTGCGTATCGCACACAGTTCCCGCGCTTCATGAGCGAGTTTGGTTTTCAAGCGTTGCCGCCCTACAAAACGATTCAAACCTACGCCGCGCCCGAAGATCAGAACATGACTTCGTACATCATGGAACATCATCAACGCAATAACGCTGGCAACGGTTTGATGATCGGGCAAATGACCGACACCTTCCGCATGCCGAAAAATTTCGAGTCGCTGGTATACCTCAGCATGTTGTTGCAAGCCGAAGGTATTCGTTATGGCGTTGAACATTGGCGTCGTAACATGCAGCGCGTCAGCGGTACGCTCATCTGGCAACTCAACGATTGCTGGCCCGTCGCTTCATGGTCATCGCTCGATTATTTTGGACGTTGGAAAGCTTTACATTACGCCGCAAAAAGATTTTATTCACCCGTGCTTCTTTCGGTGGAAGATGATGGCACGCGCATGTCGATCCATGTCACAAGTGATCTGACGCAAACATGGGATGGGCTCGTCCGCTGGCGTTTGGAAAATATAAATGGAAATGCGATTCAATCCGGCGAAGAACGTGTCACTGCCAAGCCGTTGGCGGATACGCCCGTCCAGGCCTTTGACTTCGCCGATAAAATCTCCGATAACAACAAACGCAATATTGTCTTCGTGGCAGAGTTGTGGCAAGGCACTGAAAAGATCTCCAGCAGCGTTTCGTGTTTCGCACCGATCAAACATCTCGCATTGACCGATCCCGGCCTGAACGTGGATATCACATTAAAAAACAATACGTTGACCTTCAATATCTCAGCCAAATCGTTGGCGCGCTTCGTCGAACTCTCCGTCGATGGCACAGATGTAATCTTCAGCGACAACTACTTCGACATCCCCGCGGGAACGTCTGTGAAGGTCACCACTCCCCTGCCAAATGACTGGACAATCGAGCAAGCAAAGAAAGCATTGCAAGTCCGCTCGTTGATTGATTCTTATTGATCAATCTGTAATGCGACACATCGTTCCCGAACGGGAATTCATGTCGCTCGTGATAAGCGAGACTGCGTAGCGTCTCGCATTACCCCCATTGAACAAAACCCGCAGGCTCAGCACCTGCGGGTTTTAATTTTTACACTTTCAGATCCTCCGGCTTGATCGGGATATGCCGTATCCGTTTCCCGGTTGCGGCATAGACTGCGTTGGCAACCGCGGGTGCGACCGGCGGGACTCCCATCTCACCAATCCCTGAAGATTTCCGGTCGCTCGAAACAATGTACACCTCGACCACCGGCATTTCATCCATGCGCAGGATCGGGTAATCGTGGAAGTTGCTTTGCTGGACGCGTCCATTCTTTATCGTCGCTTCCGCTTTGAGTGCTGCGGTCAGACCGAAGACGATCCCACCCTGCATCTGCGCTATAACGTTATCAGGGTTGACCACTGTTCCACAATCCACTGCGCAGACGATGCGATTCACGCGCACGTTGCTATTTGCATCCACGGTCACTTCCGCTACGTCAGCGACATGTGTCACACCGAATGTAGCAAAGTACCCCATGCCACGTCCTTGCTCAGCGGGTAGCGGACTACCCCAATTCGATTTTTCCGCAACAAGTTGGATCACACCCAAAGCGCGTTTATCGTTCTCATATAACTCCAATCGCAAATCAAGCGGATCACGCCCCAATGCCACAGCCAGCTCATCGATGAAACTTTGCTCGCTGTAGGCGCGCGTAAATTGGTCCACCGAACGCCACGCACCTGTTGGGACAGACGTTCCATTTCCCACACGGATCGCTGGAATGGCAGGCTTATCCAGCGAGGCAAAGGCATATTGGACAGCCATCGGATGATAGAAGTCGTGTTGAATGTCGTCGTCACGCGTCCACACCACTTGAACAGGACCAGCTACCGCCTGAGAAAGAAGCGCCGCCTCTTCCGCATAATCCGCTTGCAAACGGCGACCAAATCCGCCGCCGATGAGCGGCACATGTACGGTCACTTGCGCCAGCGGAATATTACACGCGCCAGCCACCGCCAGTTGAACAGCTTGCGGGCTTTGCGTAGGCGCCCACACTTCACAAACGCCATCGCGAACATTCGCTGTGCAATTCATCGGCTCCATCGTGGCATGAGCTTCGTATGGGATCTCATAATACGCCTCAAGGATGTTTTCTTTTGTCGCCTTCTTCAATCGATTCGTGGCATCGATCATCATTTGCTGGCTATCAATAGTCGCGTTGCGACCTTCATCCCACGTGACCTTCAACGCGTTACGTCCCCGGATCGCAGCCCATGAGTTGTCGGCGAGAACCGCGATACGATCATCCAGCGCCACAACTTGCTTCACGCCCGTGATCGTTTTCGTTACTGCATCATCATAACTGGCATAAGTGCCGTCAAACACCGGGCAACGTGCGATCGCAGCGTAGAGCATTCCCGGCAGACGCACATCGAAACCATATACTGCCTTGCCGGTCACGATCTGCGGCGCGTCCCAATGTCCCAGCGCTGTACCAACGATCTTGAATTTCTCCGGCGCCTTGAGCGGATGACGATTCGGTCTTTCGAGCTTGGACGCGGATTCCGCAAGTTCACCATAGGATAACTTTTGCGTGCCATCGGGATGGATGACAAACCCCGCCTCAGACTCGCATCCGGCTGAGTCCACACCCCAAACCTTCGCAGCAACTTCGAGCAACATCTGCCGCGCCATCGCGCCTGCCTGACGCATAATGTCATGGTAAGTCGCCATGCTGACACTGCCGCCTGTTTGTTGATCGCCATATTTCGAATTGGCATCCGCCTGTACAATGCGGACCGCTGACCACGCGACATCCAACTCTTCCGCAACAAGCATGGCAAGCGCCGTGCGGATGCCTTGTCCCATTTCGGAGCGGAACGCGGTAAAGGTCAATACGCCATCTTGATCGATCTTGATGTAGATATCCGCCACCCAATCAAACGATGGGATCGGGGTTGGAGAACCTTGCGGTGTGACGGGAACAACAGTCGGCGTATCCGTCCCGGGCAAACATCCTTCGAGATAGATCGCCAGCACCAATCCGCCACCGGCAATCCCGGATAGTTTCAAGAAATCACGGCGCGAGATTTTATTGTTCATCTCACACCTCCT
>Ga0180074_1000026_pt1 | contig 27372 bp, 27 predicted proteins | sample EasRiv366_16_10D_FD_121773 | JGI IMG/M metagenome (GOLD analysis project Ga0180074, IMG submission 121773) | Soil microbial communities from meander-bound floodplain in the East River, Colorado, USA - East River metaG ERMLT366_16_10D | ecosystem: Environmental > Terrestrial > Soil > Floodplain ...
ACGTTGACGTTGTTATAGTCGCGCGGATATAAAACGGATTCAGGCACCGAGACGCGCGCCGCGAGATGATAGACCACATCCACTTCCTGGAGGAGAGTCCACAACTTGGGGCGGTCACTCACATCCCCGCGTGTGAAATGGACATCGGGCGCAAGTGCCTGTGGATCGCCCGTGGAGAGATCATCAATCCCGCGGACTTGGTGGCCTTCGCGGGCGAGGTGGTTGGCAAGCGAAGAGCCGAGGAATCCCGCGGCTCCGGTGATTAGAAAATTCATAGGAACGGATTATACAAGGTTATCTTTGATATTGCGCAAACGCTTCTTCCGCAAATGGGCGACTGCTTGTGCTGTAGACCTGAGCCAATGCTTGCATATCATAAGGAACGCGGCGAAATTCAAGACTGGTGCTGCCATGTTCAACGGTCAGGATCGCGTATTCTGCCCAACGGTCTGCACGTAATTTATCTTCATTTTGAAATTCGCTGAATACCAACCCCACGCTCCCTGGGTTGAAAAAGAAGAACTCACCGTTACGCCGGACTTGTTGGGCGTGGGTGTGTCCGCCTGTTAAAATGCGCTCAGCATATTTGCCAAGAAATTTCTGAAACACTTCTTGAGGCGCGGCTGGAGCAATAACATCATCGAAAGAATCAGGCGAAGCGTGGAAGCATAACAGTTCAAGGTCCTTTTCAAGGGATATCGTAATTGTTGCTTGAAACTCCGCAATAAATTCCCGATCGCTTGTTGAGAGTTGTGATAATGACCATTGCCGAATGGCTTCCATCTTTTTGAGACGTTCAGGCTCAATCTCTTCGTCCCCAGTTTCCAGCCCGCTAAGTAACCAGGCGTCGGCGTTGCCCAACACGGTGGGGCAGTTTAATCTTTGCAAACGTCGAACGACCTCTGCGGGTTGTGGTCCGCCCTGGATGGCGTCGCCGAGACAAACCAATTGGTCAACGTTCTGCTTTTTTATGTCAGCTTCCACAGCCTCGAAGGCGAGGTCGTTTCCGTGAATGTCAGAGAATACGGCAATTCGCATGGGGTTTCTCCTTGTGATCTTTTGATTATAGTCTCTGTCTCGATTAGATTTCCGCTGGTTTAATTTGGCGAAGTTCGTTGCGTGTCAACAAGATCACTGCGACCAAGATCAAGCCGCCACCCAACAAAGAAATTGTATTTAACTTTTCTTGAAATAACCACGCCGCCAGAAGAACTGTGACAACCGGTTCCAGCGTGGAGAGCATGGCGGCGTTGGTGGGACCGATCATTTCGAGCCCGGCGAGGAAGGTGACCACGGGAATGATCGTCGCGATCAGTACGATGCCGCTCATCGCGAACCAGCCTGCATTGCTAGTGGGGAAGTGGGGACCTTTGATGGCGGTGAGAATCCCAAATACAAAACCTGCCGAAGCGAAGATAATCGTAGACGATTGTACCGATGAAACATGTTTCATCACATTTGTGCCGACGATGATGTAGACCGAATAAATCGCCGCGGCAGTGACTGCCATCAGCGCGCCGATCAACTGTCCGCCAGCGGGGTCAACGGTGAGGGCGGTGCCGACTAGGGCAAGGACAAGCGCAATGACCTTCAAACGCGTGATGTGTTCACGAAAAACAATGGCAGAAAGAATCATCACGAAGAATGGATAGAGATATAAAAGCAAAGCTACCAACCCAGCAGAGGCATAATTGATGGCAGTAAGGTACATGAACGATTGTCCCACGTAACCCAATGCACCCATGCCGATGAGTTGCAGGAGAATGCGTCCGCGTGGGAAAGGCTCTTTGCGCAGGAGCAGAATGACGGTCATGATGGAAGCGGAAATGGTGAAGCGCAGGAAAAGGACAGTGAAGGTATCCATGCCGTCTGCGTAGGCATAACGCCCGAAGATGGCGAGAGTCCCAAAAGAGGCGGCGGAGATGGCGATCAGCAGGATGCCGGTCAGGCGTTTCATAGCGTGTTCCAGTTCGTGGAGAAATTTCCGGTACTATAACATATTCATTAACGGTATCTTTGAATGTTGTTAGCGAAATTGGTTGACTTATCCACAGTAGTCTGTTATTATAAATGCAGTAGGATAACGGTAGTTACGTTGGTTTGAAGAACAGCCACAGCTCACAATCTAATCCGTGGGTTGTTTTTGTTTTACCCTCCGATGGAACAAACAAGACGCCTAAAAAAATTTTTAACTTGCCATAGGAGGCAAACAATGTCTGAAAGAATAACTGGTACCGTCAAATGGTTCAATGGTGATAAGGGCTTCGGCTTCATTGAGCGCGAAGGTGGAAAGGACGTTTTCGTCCATTTCTCCGCAATTCAAGGTGACGGTTTCCGCAACTTGACTGAAGGTCAAAAAGTCGAGTTCGTTGTTGAGCAAGGTCCCAAGGGACCCCAGGCGACCAACGTCACAATTAGCAACTAATTGACAAAAAAAGAGCCCCGCGTTTCGCGGGGCTCTTTTTGATTCGTGGGGTGGAAGTTTTATCGTATACTATACTCAAAAATATTTGCACTTTTTATTGAATCAAAGATCATGAAAAAAACTTCCGCAAACAAAACCAAGACACGTAAAGTTGCTGACATGAAGGCAGAATACCGCTTCGATTACAGCAAAGCCAAACCGAATCGCTTTGCCAGCCGTATGAAGGACAGTCCGCTCGTGGCAGTGATTGACCCGGATGTGGCGAAAGTGTTCACCACCACCGAGCAGGTCAATAATGCGTTGCGTGCTTTGATCTCTGCTATGCCAAAGAAGTAAGGTCGAGTTCATTGTCGAGCATGGTCCCAAAAGATCCCAGGTGACCAACATCACAATTAGCAACTAGTTGACAAAAAAAGAGCCTGATGCTTTTGCGTCAGACTCCTTTTGATTCGTAGATGAAAATCTCACACGTGTAGAAGTGCGAAAGTTCATGGGCTGCGGAAAGATTGTAGGTCGTAATTTTGTAATTGTCTAAAAGTGAATGAGTTTATTTGTTAGCAGCTAACATCTTGAAGGGTAAAAATAAGAAATAGAATAAGCTTCTAACCCCAGAATTTATAACCAACATAGTTGTCAAAAGCATATTTAACGAAGCAAGTACGTTAATAGAAAAAAGTAACAAAATGTCTAGAAACGATCCGCTATATGGGGATGGATTAAATGCATTTGTTATACTAGCGAGACCAGCAATTAGCCAAACAAATATACTGCTAAGAAGTACAAAGTAGATAATAACTTTGATAATTCTTTTCTGTTGATTTGGAGAATCGGTATAATCCGTTATAAATATTTTTGCCCTATCATTAATTTCTGCAAGACCAAGGATAGCAACTATTATGGAAAATAGAGCAGTAATCGAAACTACGATCCAGTAATTTTCGATTAAGAATCTTAAAAGCACAGAGTTGCTAAATATTCCCAGCCCCAATACTTCAAAGATGTTGGCAAATTGTACTAAATCCGCAAGTGTAAATATAGAAATTAAAGCTAAGGATAATAAATGCCCTATTAGCTCATTGGGTTTTCTTTTTGAAGATGATATTGCTTTTTGATTGTTTTGCGAGTCGGTTATTGGATTTATGTCATTTGGCTTGTTGCTGTCGCCAAAATCTAGAGAATTGTAAAGTGTGTTTTTTCTTTCCGTTAAGGCGGACAACAATTTCTGGTATCCTTTTGAAGTGAATAAATCTACCCATTGCCATTTGTTTAACCTGTTTGGAACAGCACAATCTTCAAGTCTTACAGGTATTATATAAATTGTTCCCTCTGGTTTTTCCTCTGAAACATCTATCGCATGTGTAATTTCTTTCTGAACGAAACCTTCTTTTGAGATGGATTTATTTGAAAGACAAATAATAACCGCATCTGCTTCTCGAACAGCATTGGATATTTCTAGTCTCCAATTTTTTCCTGCCAACAGCTTTTCTTCATCAAGCCAGGCGTCAATTTTGTCACGGCGCAATTTATTAAACAAATCTCTGACTCGAGGTTTGTCTTCGTGTGCATAAGATATAAAGACTCTTAGTGGGCGATTTTTTATCCCAGCCATAACCTTCCAGATTTTTGCCAAAATTTTGTTATATAAACATACAACAAAGTTATTATAACTAAAAAAACCCGCCTCTTATCGAGACGGGTTCACTTTTTACCTTCTTCTGCGCGGCGCGAGACGGTTCTTACCGAAATGCGTCGGGGTGGGGGCGGGGCGTGGAGGGCGACCTCCGCCACCGTCGCGTCGGTCTGAAGCAGACCTCGGGGGAGCGGGAGGCGAGTAGTCAAAGCCTTCGATGGTCTCGCGCTTGATCGGTCCACCAATGATGCGTTCGAGCGTGCGGATCATATCCTTATCTTCGTCTGTGACCAGGGTGAACGCGTCGCCAGTGCGTTGTGCGCGTCCCGTCCGACCGATGCGATGGATGTAGGCATCGGCAGTATCGGGCATGTCAAAGTTGATGACGTGCGAGATGCTCTCAATATCCAGACCGCGCGCCGCAATATCGGTGGCGACCATGATGGGGAAGTGTCCGCTTTTGAAACCGCTCAGAGCTTGCTGACGCTGTCCCTGTGTGCGATTGCTGTGTAGGCTCGTGACCTTATGTCCCGCAAATGCGATCTGGCGTGCCACTTTGTCCGCGCGATGTTTGGTGCGGGTAAAGATGAGCACTGAATCAGTGTCGGTCTTTTTGAGTATTTCCAACAACAACCCGGATTTCAAATGCGCGGGCACGGGATACAACGCATGTGCGACGGTGATGGCAGGTTTGCTGATGCCCATCGCGATCTTTTGCGGTTCGGTCAGCGAATGTGCGGCAAGTTGCTCCACCTCAGCGGGGAAAGTCGCCGAGAACAACATGGTTTGTCTGCGCACCGGCACGGCTTTGATGATGCGCTTCACGTCCGGCAGAAAACCCATGTCGAACATGCGGTCAGCTTCATCAAGCACCAGCACTTCGATCTTTTCCATTTTGGCGTGACGTTGTTGGATGAGATCCAGCAAGCGACCAGGACATGCGACAAGAATCTCCGCACCCTGGCGTAAAGCCTTGATCTGATTTCCGGCTCCGACTCCGCCGTAGATGGTTGCGCTCCTGAGCTTTGTCCCCACTGCGAGCGCGTGGATCACCTGGTTGATCTGCTCAGCGAGTTCGCGCGTCGGTGTAACGATGAGCGCACGCGGCATCCCGCGTGGACCTTCCAGTAGTCTGTTCAAAATGGGGAGGACGAAAGCAGCGGTCTTGCCAGTGCCAGTCTGCGCGGTGCCGATGATGTCACGTCCGCGCACAGCAGCGGGGATCGCCGCTTCCTGAATGGGAGTCGCGGTCTCATAACCCGCGTACTTGATTCCCTGCATTAAGCGGGAATCCAAATTAAATTGTTCGAAGTTCAAAACTTATTCCTGTTCCTCAGAAGTCAATTGTGTGTTTGGGGAATTGAGTTGCCTGCTCAAAAAACGAAACAGCGATGGACTGCTGATATGTGAGCCGTTAGATTGGTAAATCAGAGACTCTATAGATTGATTGTGAAGTGATTATACACTACTAATCTCTCTATCGCACTGAGCGGAGCGAGCCGACAGGCGAGAATAGTCGAAGTGCCTTAGCCACGGATTACACAGATTTGCACTGATTTTAAAAGTAGTCCGAGGCAAAACAAAAACCCGCCTCTCAGCGAAGCGGGTTTGTTATTCGTCCAACTTACGGAAAGGCAGGTAGTCCAGTCATCCCCGCTGGGTAGATCAGATACACTGTACCACCAGATGCCTCCAGCCAGAGATGCTCAAATTCGGAGCGTAAATACATGTTTTGGACCTCTTCGTCTGACGGCCATGCCGGATCGTTGATAATCGGATTCCCAGCAGCGTCAAAGCCGACCAGAACAAGCAGGTGTCCATTTGTTGACGAAATATTCGAATTCGTCATATCGCCCTTTTTCCAGGCAATAGACATGATCACTGGCACGCCGGCCTTTACAAATTCCTCTGCCTTTTCCAAACTGGTGAAGCGGGCAACGTAACCTTCGTAGCCATGTTCCGCCGCATAGGCAGTATTGAAGGGCCAGTTACCGTGACCGTCATAGATCCAGTCATAGACTCCTACTACTGCATCACGGACGCGGTCTTCGCACACACCCGGCATATAGCCCCATGATCCCAACACCATTGATGTGGAAGTAGGGCTGCACCACACTTCGCCGCCATCCGTATAAACCATCTGCGAACATTCCGGCACGTTGATCAGCGTGTTCCAATTTGCTGGGTTACCACCGGAGGTGTCCGCAGCATTCTTAGGCGCTTCGGTTGAATAAGCTACAGACGCATTTTGCACAGAGGGAATCGCTCCATTCGTACTAAAAAGGAGAAGTTTGACCTGGAATTTGTTGGTTGTGGCTTTCTTGGCAGAAGAAACAAAGGTGTCCACTGCCACGAACCCATCTGTATCACCCTGTAATCTCACCGAGTGACGGCTGATGGTCGAATCATCCGCCGCCCAGATACCGAGCACATACCATTTGCTCCAGCGCGCTCCATATTGGGCGCGGAATTGCACTTCCACCCATGAGCCTGGGGGCGTAGTCGCATTCCATGAAGCGATGGCTTCCTTGTAGTTAAAATCTGTCGTGATTTCCGGGCTGATTGCTTCCCCCACACGGAAAGATCCAGCATTATAGTAATTGCCGCCGTAATATCCGCCTGATGAGTATGGGTCAGTGCCATTGGTGGCTGTCGCATCATTGAATTCGAGCGCTCCAGCATTGAGTTGAACTCCGCTTAATGTCCAGTCAGCGAAGCCGTTCTCTGCTGCCCGCCAACGGACAAAACCGGTTTGAAATCCGCTGTCAATGCCGCTTTCAGCGGCAACCGATGGAGCCAAGGCAAACAGCACGACAACAATCAGTGCAATCCGCATGGCTGCAAGAAACTCTGATCTCATATGTACTCTCCTCTTGAATTGGGATAACCAGCATGCCTACTTTACAGCATAATGAATCAAAAATCAACTGTATTTCGGTGGAAAAAACAAAAACCCGTCTTTCATCAAGACGGATCTGTAGCTAACTGATTATTACTTCCAAGAGTAGAGACATTTTGCGATGCCCGATGACTAAACCCCTCCCAGATTTCCTGCGGGTAAATGATTGCATTCGTCCCGGGGATTTGCTCCATCGCCAGCCCGGTGTTCAGATCAATGCCAATTTGCTGATACGCCTTATACGCCAACTGACTGCAATAAAACGACACTTCCGTCTCGGCATTGAGAAAGTTTAGGTTATACGGCTTGCCGACCTGCGCCAGACAATACACTGCTACCTGCTTGCGCATTTCCTGCTCATCTTCCTCACTAAGCCCCAGAGTATCCAGTGGAGAAACGACCCCATAGAACGTATCGAACAAACCTGCGCGTTGACGTGCCATGCGTTCAGTTTCCCAATAGCCGAACCGCACATCAAACGTGATCACGCCACGCCCGCCGGCTTCCACACAGCGTCCATCCGGACCCAGATAAACGGCTACATGGTCCACGTCACCGGGCACGAGCCGACCCACGAAACGCCAAAATTCACCCGGTAAAATATCGGGTTTGCCGTTCATCGTGCAAATAATATCGCCCGTTTGGACGGGTATGCCTTCAATCTCATACGTAAAAATCATTTTTGCTCCGTACTCATTATACGGTTTTCCCACCGATTCGTTTCACTAATCGTAGACCGAATATTTGATCGAGTTCTTGCCGTTGATCTTGACTTCATACATTAATTCATCCGTCAAGCGGACCATCTCTTCCACCGAATGCGGCATCGTCAGAAAGGTCAGGGCGCCGATGCTGAAGGTGACATCCCAAACGTGCAGATCCATCTTTTCAAGCAGAGCCTTTCTAAGTCGCTGGACGATGCGCTTCGCATCATCCTGACCGATATCGGCAAGCAGGATCGCAAATTCATCGCCGCCGAACCGGGCAAAGAAATCCGCGACGCGAATCTGTTTTTGGATCGTATCCACCACGGCTTTCAAGACCAGATCACCGGTGGAGTGACCTTGCTTGTCATTGACCGGTTTGAAATTATCCAGGTCTATGTAGACCACAGTGTATGGGCGACCATTGACCTCGGCATGGATCATTCTCTTTTCAGCGAGCTCATTGAACGAACGCCGATTCAACGCGCCAGTTAATGGATCGGTGCTGGCTAGCAGGCGCTCCTCCTCCAGTGCGCTGTGTAATTCTGTCAGTAGAATGGTAACCACCCCATAAAACCCAAAACGGATCAGCGTGTTCCAGACCCCCACAAAGACGTTTGAAAAAGTTTGCCCTGAAAGTAAATTAAAAAACAACCAGGCTGTTGCGCTCAGAACAGAATAGGCGAACCCGGGATATTTGCCAAGCGCCCAGGCAGCTATGGACACCGGGATCAAATAAAAGAATGAGATGGATAGTTCAACGCCGGTGAGGTAATCGACGATGCCAAGAATCAATATACTCCCCATAATGATCCCGTTCAGCCAGCCCTTTGGTATCGCCTCAAGCGCAGTAAGTAAACGATAAATCCTGACTTCGTTAAGTTTCATCTCAATTGCCGGTATTTTACTTGCTTCAATCCCTCGCTGACACCCCTGCCAGAAAATCCATTTGATGCGCAATATATATCAGCTCACCGCGTTCGATCTGAGTGTGCCGTTTTGCCAGCCAATCTGTAAAAGCGCCTGAGTCCAATTCAGTGTGCCCCGTCAACGACTCCTCAAAGAAGTGCAGAATGAAATACAGAAAATATTCTTCATCCTCCAAATATTTTCCGTTCACTGCATGCACCACCCAATCTGACGCCCCCGCCGCCAGAATCTCCGCACCCGCATTTCGTAAATGTTTGAACAGATGTCGTCCGCTTTGACTATCGCCGCCCGTCGGACGCGTATCCATGGTTTGGTGATACAGCCTTTCGACCTGCTCATCCAACATAGCATCAATCACTGGCTCAAGTGAAGTCACACCATCGAAGTTGATCGTCAGCCACGCCAGACCTGTTGTGAGCGAAAATAATTTCGGCAATGACTCAGGCATTGGGAGCAGATCCAAAAACGCATGCGCGATCAACAAATCAGCGGGTTCTTTATTATTTTGGATGAAATCGAAAACGTCCGCCCGCTCTAGGCGGATGTGAACATCGCGAGTCTCATCGAACACGCGTAACTGATTCTGCTCGCCTCTTTCCACACCCAAGCCTGCCTCGCTCGCGAACTGCGGAATCCACGCGGATGCATATTCGATGTTCTCAACCATTTCGTCTACCAACACATATTCAGCCTTACTAATCACATCCCAGCGCAACAATCGCCTCAGCATCGTCCCGATCCCCGCGCCAACTTCAATAATGCGAACGGGTTGTTGGGGTAAATGTGCTTTCAAAGCTTCCAATACATCTTTGTTGAGCGCACGGTCATCGACAGATTGTTTGGAGAGGAGATAATGGGGGAAGGAATATTCCATAATTTCTCTATTCTCGCGCTGAGCGGAGCGAGGAGCGTTGTTTGCGACGAACGCAGTCGAAGCGCCCGCCCAGTTGATTGCAACCAAAAATGGGGCGAGAGGACCTCGCCCCTACGTAACCATCCGATATAAAAACTCCCGAATGGACTTCGCCGTCTCATTCCATTTCGGTTGTCGTTGATATCGTTTTACTGCGTTCAAAGACAATTCCACCAACAAATCGCAGTTTACAGCAAGGTCATTGAGATGATTTGCTAACGCCTCCGCATCATCCGGCTCGATCAAATAGCCATCTTCGCCATGGGTGATGATCTCACTTGCTGCCCCAGCCGTTGTCCCGATCGCGGGCAGACCGAACCCCATCCCTTCGAGGTAGACAATTCCAAAGCCTTCATAGCTCGAAGGCACAACCATTACATGCGCCTGCTTATACATTTCGATCAGTGGTTCATTATCTAATGCACCATGAAACCTGACGACTGATGACAGCCCATGCGTCAAAACATACCTTTCCATCTCATAAGCATATTGCGGTTTGGCGGTCAATCCGCCCACCACATCCACGTTGACAGCCAATCGCTGATCGCTAATTACTCTCAATAAAGTGTGTAGCCCTTTGCGATAAATTACATTTCCCAAAAACAAAATTCTTAGTTCGTTGCCCTTTGCGCGTTCACGAATTTCACTTTCCGAGATTGCGTCTCCAAACCGATCCGTTGGCGGAAATGCCACAACAGAAGGCTTTCCATGATTTACTAATCCATTCACGACGCCTTGCGTGGTCTTGGAATTAAAAATGAAACCATCTACACTTTGTAGGTATCGCTTTTCAACGACCCGATAAAGACCATTCTGCCATTTTGGTCGCAACTCTGAACAACGCAAATGATGAACGAGACTAACAACTGGATATGGGTGTTTCTCCGCGTTTGCCATAATCAGTGATGGATGATTCAATTCATCCTGTATCAAAATATCCAAACCCATCGGTAACCGAAAGCGGAAGTTATCCGTCAGATGCGCGCCATAATTCCGCCAGGGCAGGGATATGATCTCTACAATATCACCCTGAGCACGCAAATACTCCACCAACTTGCGGTCGTACAAATATCCGCCGCTGACGGTATCCAGCGAGCCGTAAATTACAAGTCCGATTTTCATATTCATCGTCAAAAGTCGAATGTCGAACGTCAGACGTTTGACTTTTGACGTTCGACTCTATACGCTGCCCAAGCAGACTCGTTCTCCCACAGCACAACTTTCAACGCGGAAATATTTTTCGCGTTGATGCGCTCGCTAAGTGATGTTGCCAGTATCCGCGCGAAATGTTCAATGGATGGATTCAACCCGATAAATTCAGGGCGATCATTCAGCATCTGTTCCTTGTAGTAATTGACAACTTCATCGAGATGTTTTTCGACATCCACGATGTCCACGAGATAGCCGTGTTGGTCTAATTCCTTGCCTTCGAGTTGTAATTCAAGAACATAATGATGTGAGTTGGGAAAGTTTTCCGATCCCCAGTCTCCGCCGATTAGAAAATGTCTTGCGATGAAATCACGACGAACTCCCAATGTGTACATGTAGGTTCTCCAGTGTCAGGTATCAGGTGTCAAGATTGTATAGCACGCATGACGTGCCGTCCGTGTTCTTTGGTGACGAGCATGACAAAATCAAACGCATCAATATTTGAGCAATGATCCAAATCGGTTCTTGGGAAGGCGGGCAGGTTTGGGTCGAGATGCATGAGCGCATCACGTGACTCGATCACGCGCTTAATATATGGAGCAGGATCTGGTTGTTGACCTTTAAGTAATGCTTCCAGATATTCAGCGCAGGCAAAATCCTCTTCGCCGCCGCTGAAAGTTTCGCCAGTAATTACAAAGGTCACATCAGTAGGTTTAAGTTTTTGAATGTAGTTTACGGTCGCGCTTGCTACCACAAGACTCGCCGCCAGCATCGTTGTTGCGTTCACACTGCGGACGATGCCCTGCGTCCCTGCGCCCGTGCGTTGGACGATTACTTTCCCATTCAAATCGAGAAGGTTGGTCTGGGTAGGGGAGTTGCCAAAGTCAAAACCTTCGGGAGCAAGACCGCCCACTTCTCCAGATGCCAGCGACTTCGGCGTCTCAGCTTTGAATTGCAACGCCTCCTCCACGCCGCTGACGGGATAGATTTCTTTTGCGCCACGTGAAAAAGCAACCGCCGCATTCGTGAACGCGCGGATAACATCAAGGACCACGACAACACCCGTCGCTGCATGGCAGGTTTCAAGGTTGGTGTAATGGAATTTCATAAGCTGTTACCTTGTGTTGTGACAAATGTTTTTGCTAGAACATCATATAAGGTTTGATGGGTCTTTGTCATTGTCAGACTGGCAATATTCAAACCAATAAGCAGATAGACCAAGCCAAAGCCGTAATTGATCAAAAGGGAATCAGTTTGAGGCGAGAAATAAATTGCCCAAACCAGGGTGTGCGAGATTTCCCATGGGATGAACTTCAAGAGTGCGCGGGCAAATGCCCTCCAAAAGCCAACTTTATTTCCGTTGTAGTCTGTAACTTTCAATTTTTGTCTTTGTTTTCCCCAAGTTGCCTGACGGCTGGACGACTCGCCAAACGCAAAGTAGAGCGCGACTGGCAGTGTCACGAATAAGAAACCCATGAATTGAGATTGAGCGCGCGTTGTGAATAGGAATCGATCTGCATTGAAGATGTTGTTTAGAAACAGGAATAACAATGTGAGTGCGATCAAATATCCAAAAATAATGATGTAATCGAGAACAAACGCGCCCGCCCTTTTCCAGAATCCTACATATGATTTCATTTCGTCATCCTTCATGAATAAGTAAACAGGATTTGAATCGTCGCTTGTGGATTTTTATCGAGCAGTTCGTAAGCCTTATCGGCTTCTTCGATGGGAAAGCGATGTGTGATCCACTTCTGCGGTTGGATGCGTTTCAACGCCTCCCATGCGACCTCGAACCTGCGTGACTTGTCCCAGCGCCCACTCAACTCTGGAGCAATCGTGCTGACTTGCGATGAGATCAACTTGATGCGCGAACGGTGAAATGCACCACCGAGGTCAATAGGCGCTTGCTTTTCTCCATACCATGAGCCAATGACAATGCGTCCACTGAAGGTTGTAAGAGCAATCGCATCGTTCAATGCAGAGGGGGATCCGCTCAGTTCAAAAGTTAAATCGAAGTTTTGCGCGTAGGCACCCTGCTGCTTTAGAGTAGTTCCAGAAGCTAAATTGATTAGTTCAGGATCTATTGAATCATTAACCCCAATCGTGCGCGATGCGCTTCTGCGCAACTCATAACGATCCAATGTGATTAACACCTCCAGCGGAAATTCTTTCAGCAGTGCTGCAACGAGCAAGCCGATGACTCCCTGTCCCAACACGAGGACGCGTTCACCCAGAATCGGTGCGGCATCCTGGACCAGATTCACAGCGGTCTCCATGTTTGGGAGGAAAGAGCAGGCTTCGGCTGGGAAAGAAGCGGGAGCAAAGATCAAGGCGGAAGGATTACAGATAAAGGCTGAGGTATGGGGTTGAAATCCAAAAACAATTTTATTGCGCAAAGATTTATCTACGTGCATGCCTGTTTCCACGATACGACCCACACATGCATACCCATACGCAAGCGGATAATTCAAATCGCTGCTCAAACTGTCGTGTAAATCTTTGAGATGAGGAAACTCTCCGCGATAGACAAGCATTTCGGTGCCCGCGCTGATGGCGGAGCAGATCGTCTTCACCAGAACATCATCCGCGCCGAGGGCAGACAAAGACTCCTCGCGGAGTTCTACCTGACGCGGCGCGGTGAAATAAAGCGTTTTGCGATTCACAACCCCCATTGTACATCAAGGCGTTAGGATTTCTTATCAGCCCAAAGGCAAGCCAATAGAATCACTTCGGCAGCTTTTGCGTAATATCCAGTTGCGCTCGATGTGCCAGCTACAAAGGTTTTGTCGCCCATCACGACCCACAAGACGATGGTAAGCGCAGTGTAGCCAAGCATGGCCCACCAAACCAATTTATGTTTTTGTTGAAAGAAAGATATGGGTAGAAAATAGGCGCCGAGCAACCCAAGGTAGCCGAGACCGTTCAATGTGAACATAATATCCGGATATAACGTGATATGCAGGAACGCAGTGGCGAGACTACTGAGGATGATCCCGTAATGTTTACCGTCAAGTTTCATGGTCAACTCCTTTGGCAAATGGTTTTGCAATTAGATGAGCCGACAGCCTTAATAATTACTTGCCGACCCCGCGCCCCGCAAAAAATAATCCAAGTCCGCCGATCAAAAGATCGCGCCCGCGGATCAGAAATGTGACGCTGATCGCAGATGCTGCTGAGATGCCGAACGCGCCAAGCGCAAATACCTGGCTGGCTTCGAGTGCCCCCAAGCCGCCGGGCAGAGGCACGAGAAACGCGAGCCAACCTGCCGTCCATGCCGCGATCGTTTGTGAGAATGAAAGCTCGATGTTTAAGAAATTTGTGATGAAGAAAAATTCACTCACCATGCCAACCGCGGCAAGAATTGAAACCGCAATGGCAGATAACAACGAAGCTAAATGCCGGCGACAGAATGTGCCTGCCATGCGTTCGGATGCAAAGATGAATCGCGCAAATTTGTTGTTTGATATTTTTCGCAAAACAATGGACACAGGATAAATACCGCGCATCATCAGGATGATATGAATGGGGGGCCACACACATAGGCTGACAAGCCCGCTCAGACTCAAGATGGAGTTGCTCCCGTTTGTGGAGATGATCCCCGCTTGAAGCACGGACGTCAACCCGACCGCCAGCAGAAAAAAGTTTGCGAGGAACTCGAGCAGTTTGTCCATCAAGACAGAAGCCGTGGCGCGTGTGTAGGTGATGCCATACTTGCGTTGCAGGTATAAAACCTGTAACGGTTCGCCGCCCACTTGCGGACCTAACGTAAAGTAACTAACGCCAAACACTGACAGCCTCACAGCCAGTAATGGGAAATAGGGCAGGCTCCTGCTTTCCGCGCGGACGATGATCCACCAGCGCAAGGTGATGAGGGCGTAAATGAGCGCATTGATCAGGAGCAAAGTTAAGACTTGCCAGAATTGAAGTTGTTGGAGTGTTTGGAGAATTTCAGTCAGTGGCGCGTTACGCAGGGCAAAATAAAGCAGGCTGGCGAGAACAATAAATACAAGCGCGCGCCGAACCCAATTCTTTTTCAAAGAGCAGATACTCCTGCATCGTTAATGGGGTTCTGGATCAATCCGCGCATGCGCTCGAGCACCACTTGATGAATAGACTGTGCCTCGGTTGAACCGACCTCAGCGAACGTGATCGGTTTTGCAAATTGGACATGGACAGTCGTTGGGCGGGCATCGCGTGTGACCATGGCGAGCAATTGTAAAGCCGCGGCGAATTTCTCGCGTTCAGAACGCGTCCGCTTGAGGCGTGTTAGCCAGTGACGAGCGGTCTTTTGCCAGATGACACCGCTTACCAAAACCGGGACGATCTGTGTGTCCTTCGCGAAACGGATGAAGACTCCAGCAGAGTCGATCCAATTATTCAGCGAGTCCAAGGCGCCGGGGTAAACATCCGGGTCAGGTTCGATCTCACCAGCCGGGAAGGTGAGCGCTGAACCGCCGTTGCGAAGATGTGCTGAAACCTGTCGCACAGCACGCATGCGTTCTGCCGCATCATCGCTGATGTAAAAAAGGGTTTTAGTCACGTTGACGAGTGAAGCTAAAAACGGACGATGTAATGCGATGATATTGAGATCTGGTCGATTGATCGCGGCGAAGAGACTGATGGTATCTGCCATGCCGGGATGGTTCGAGAGGAATAGCGTAGGCCCGTTGGCGGGCACGTGTTCACGTCCATGCACGCGGACGTCATGTACATAACGTTGACGCATGATCTGGCGTGAAGCATCGGCGAGACCGGTCTTGCCTACGGAGTTATCAAAGTCCACCATTTGGTGGGCGAATTTTTTAGCAGGCTGAATAAAAAGCCGCCGTGGTATGGAGGCAAGCAATGGTTGCTGTTCCCATCCGAAGGATGAAACCAGATCATCAAGATTGATTTGAACGAGGGTGTCGAATTGAGATGACATATGGGAAAGGTATCGCGAGATTTATCTCGCAAATGGCGATATGAATTCCCGTTCAGGAACGATGTGTCGCGTTATTCAGGCTCCATTGTAAATTTTAACGGATAACCCGCGTTGTTGGCTTCAAAGTGCGCCTTTTTGATACGTTTCTCTGCCTCAGATCTGGCGAGTGTTTGCACATATGCATTTCCATAAATATGCGCTGCAAGCATGATATCCGCCGCCTTGGAATTGGAAAGATAAAAGCAATTCTTCAAAACATGCACGACAAAATCCATCGGCGTGACAGGGTCATTGTGGATGATAACCCGATAGAGCGGCTCGAGTTTGGTTTCGGCATCTTCAATGATCTGGATTTCGGGAATGACTTGGAGTTTCATTTTTAAACACAAAGGGCACAAAGGAAGTACAAGTTCTTTTTCTTTTATAGATTTGTGAGCTGAGTTATTTCTTCATTCGTCAGTTCAATCTCAGCTGCCTCGAAATTTTCCTGAATGTGCTGTGGATTAAAAGACATGGGAATCGTAATAATATGCGGTTGTGAAATGACCCACGCCAGCGCGATCTGGAATATTGTGGCGTTGTGCGCTTTGGCGATCACTTCCAGCGTTTTATTCGAGCGCAGATTACCTTTGTCCACCGGTTCGTAGGCCGTGAATAGGATGTCATTTTGCTGGCAAAACTCGAGCATGCCGTTGTTTACATACGAACGATCTGAAATGCTGTATGGAACCTGGTTAGTGATGATGGGCGTTTTGGAAAGTTCTTGTGATTGCTTCAGTAGTTTTAGATTGAAATTACTTACGCCGAGATGTCTCACTTTGCCATCACTCACAAGTTTATTTAGCGCGCGGAATGAATCTTCAAGTCTCATGCCAGCTTGGGGCCAGTGGATGAGATACAAGTCAATATAGTCTATCTTGAGACGGCGCAGGGATGCGTCACAGGCTTTCAACACCTCATCGTATTTCAAATGATTTGGCAGGACTTTGGACGTGATGAAAATATCCTCCCGCTGCTTTCCTGACCCGCGAACTGCTTGCTTCGCCGACCAATTCTTCACTGTGACCGGCAGCGTACATCTCAGCTGTATCGATGTGGGTATAGCCGATCTCGAGTGCATGGCGCAACGCTGCAAGAGATTTCGTGTCCAGGGAATGATTCGGTGACGAACTGCCGCCGATCTTCCAGGTGCCGAATCCGATCTTGGGGAGAGTCAAATTGGGGAGGGTTTCGTATTTCATCCCATGATTGTACTATCGCTTTCTTGTTCATTACCAAACTTTTGGGAAAATTATGCAATCCTGCGTATAAAAACCTTCACAATCCTGTGACCTTTCTGCACAAATTCTGCACAATCGCCCGGTATCCTTTAAGAAAATAATCAAGGAGAAAGAACTATGTTAAAAAATAAAACCATTCGAAATTGGGGAATTGTTGTGATTGTTGTGATTGCCGCTTTGTTGGCAGTCAGGACTTTTTCATTGGCTAACGCAAGTGAAGCGACTGCAAATAATGTGGAGGGGACGGTTGTATCCCTACCGGTGGCCGAGACAATCGAAGCCTCTGGATCGTTGGAAGCTCAGCCGTTCGCTGCCTTGGATTGGAAGACAACCGGCGTGGTGGAGAAGGTCAATGTTAAGGCTGGAGATTTGGTGAAGGCTGGCGATGTGCTGCTGAGTCTGCAGATCACCAGTGCGAGTTCCAATATTATTTCTGCCCAGTCTGATCTGGTGACTGCCCAGAAAAATTTGGACGATGTCTTACATTCGACCCTGGCTTTGGCACAAGCCGAACAGGATCTGGCAGATGCCAAACAGGCGGTTGAAGATGCCCAGAAAGATGTCACAAAATTAGATTACCGGCGCTATTCGGACGATATGCTCAAGCAGGCTAAGGACGAACTTACCCTGGCGAACAGGGATGTATCCAGAGCCGAAGATATGTACAAAAACTTTAAAGACCGGTTGGATGGCGATTCGCAAAAAGCGGAGGCTGAGTTAAATCTGATCAACGCCCGCAAAAACCGTGATGAAAAACAAGCTACTCTTGACTGGTACTTAGGCACTCCTGATGATCTGGATGCCGCGCAATACCGTGCTGCATTATCGCTTGCTCAAGCGCAGGAAGCGGATGCTCAACGTGAGGTGAATCGCCTCAAGAATGGTCCGACTGCGGAAGATGTGTTTGCCTCGCAAGCCAAGGTGGATGCGGCACAGGCGACGGTCAATTCGTTGTATATCATCGCGCCTTTCGATGGTAAAGTATTATCGGTTGAACAGCGGGCTGGTGAAGTGGTGAATACCGGCGAGCTCTCGGTCAATCTGGCGGATATGGATCACCTGTACGTGAATACGCAGGTGGATGAATCAGATATCGCGAATGTCAAAGTGGGGAATCAGGCTGAGGTCACGTTGGATGCGGTGGCTGGAGTCGCACTCACAGGCAAGGTGACGGCAATTAATCCCGTTGGTGAAGTCATCTCTGGGTTGGTGAAATATACCGTCTGGGTGGATTTGGATACACTAGATGATGAAATGTTTTTACCTTTGGGTACAACTGCCAGTGTGACTATTCAAATTAAAGAGGCTACTGCAACTCTGGCAATACCGATTGCCGCAATTCAAAATGATACTCAAGGCGAATATGTTTGGGTAATTCAAAGTGATGGCTCAACCACGCGTGTAAATATTGTAAGTGGCGCAATTGTGGGTGATCTTGTGGCTGTGACGGGTGACTTAAAAGAAGGCGAACTTGTTTCTTTGGTTCAGCCAAGTAGCGTCACGCTTGGTGGAGGTTCGGAATGATTCAAACCGAAGACCTGATGAAGGTTTATCAGATGGGCGATAATGAAGTGTGCGCCTTAAATAGTGTCAGCTTTACGATTGAAAAGGGGGAGATGGTTGCCATTATGGGACCATCGGGTTCGGGTAAGAGTACGTTGATGTCTATTATTGGATGCCTGGATGTGCCAAGTAGCGGCGCATACACATTGGATGGTGTCTCTGTTGAAAACATGGATGAAACAAAACTGGCGGAGATTCGCGGAAGAAAGATCGGTTTTGTATTTCAACAATTTAATTTGCTGGCTCGCACCAGTGCCTTGGAAAATGTGATGTTGCCATTGACGTATGCAGGCATCACTGGAAAGGAAAGACAAGCACTTGCCTTCAAAGCCCTGGAGCGCGTTGGGCTTGGCGAACGGACGCAGCATGCGCCAAATGAACTTTCTGGCGGACAGCAACAGCGTGTGGCAATTGCGCGCGCATTGGTTAATCAACCCGCCATTCTTCTGGCAGATGAGCCAACAGGTGCATTGGATAGCAAAACAGGCGTGGAGATTATGGATTTATTCCAAAGTTTGCATAAGGAGCATGGTCAGACTGTTATTTTGGTGACGCATGATTCTTATGTGGCGCGACACACGAATCGAATTATCAAGCTTTCAGATGGGAAGATCGTTTCCGATGAGGCGAATAAAGATCCGCTCAAGGCAGGGGCGAAGCGTGAAGAAGAGTGATCAGTAATCAGTGATTAGTTATCAGTTGGTGGTTGAGTAGCCCTGAGCGTTTTTGCGAAAGGCGTATCGAAACCACGAGTTCAAAGGAAATTAAAATGTTATTTTCAGAAAATTTTAAAATTGCACTGCACGCTTTGCGGGCAAATAAGATGCGCTCTATTCTTACGATGTTGGGGATTGTGATTGGCGTTGCGACAGTGATCGCTTTATTATCCATTGGTAAAGGTGCAACAGCCAGTATCACCAGTTCGATTCAAAGCAACGGCTCAAATCTGTTGACGGTGTCGCCTGGAAGACAAGAAGATGGCGGACCTGGGGATGGGGGGGCTCAACAGACAAGTCATTTATACTATGCGGATTATCAATTGTTACAACGGGCTTTAGTGGATAATGTTGTTGCTATTTCGCCAAGTTATCAATCTTCTTACCTTGTGAAATATGGAGATGAAAGTTTCAAGGTAGGCGTGACAGGAATTACAGAAGACTATCAAGAGACGAACTCTTACGAGGTAGCAGAAGGCCGCTTTGTTTCTGATGGCGATAACAAAGCGCAATCTTTGGTTGCCGTATTGGGTTCGCAAACTGCGGAAGATTTATTTGGCGGCTTAAGCCCGATTGGGAAGACTATTTCAATTGAGGGCGTAAAGTTTGAGGTGATCGGCGTGCTTAAATCTAAGGGTTCTTCTCCGTTTGGCTCTTCAGATGATATGACCTTGATTCCTTTAGATACTGGCTATAACAAATTGTTCGGGTCAACGGCAACCTACAATGACAAGAAAATCGTCAACAGTGTTTCGATTTCTGTCACAACTACTGAGTTGATGGATACTGTTTCAGCGCAGGTTAAATTTTTATTACGCCGTTCGCATAAACTTGCCTCCACCGACGAGTTGGATTTCAATGTGTTGAGTCAGGAAGATCTATTAAGCACTCTCACGTCTGTCACAACCATTCTGACCACCTTCCTCGGCGCCATTGCAGGCATTTCATTGCTGGTGGGTGGCATTGGTATCATGAATATCATGCTGGTTTCAGTGACTGAAAGAACAAAGGAGATTGGTTTGCGAAAAGCAGTAGGGGCAACCAGGAATCAAATCCTGATGCAATTTCTAATTGAAACGATGATGTTAAGTCTGCTTGGCGGAATCATCGGCATTTTGCTCGGTGTTGGAACTGCGCTGATCATTTCTGCCTCTGGGTTAATTACCTCAGTAATAACACTAGACGCAATTTTGCTTGCATTCTTTTTTGCGCTTGCTATTGGTGTGTTCTTTGGTATTTACCCCGCCTATCGCGCCGCGAACCTGCACCCGATTCAGGCGTTGAGATATGAATAAAAGCAAGGGAGTAGAGAACAGCGAGTAGTAATATTGGTGCAGCAAGGTTTTGCCTTTGCTATTCTCTGCCCTCTATTTATCTGTTCTCTTATAATAACCTTATGCCTAAAAAAATTCTGCTCATTGATGATGAAACTGAAATCCTTGAAATTTGCCGAGATTATCTCAAAGCATCAGGCTATGATGTAATCACAGCAAAAGACGGAGTACAGGGGCTAGCCGCTGCACGCCGTGAAAAACCAGACTTAATCGTCACTGATTTAATGATGCCTGAAATGGATGGGCTAGATTTCACTCGCATGCTTCGTAAAGAGAGCAATGTGCCAATCATTATGCTCACCGCGCGTGTGGAAGAAACTGACAAACTCATTGGCCTTGAAATCGGCGCGGATGATTACATCACCAAGCCGTTTAGTCCGCGTGAGTTGGTGGCGCGTATAAAAGTTGTATTGCGCCGCATCAGCGGCGACTCGGCGGCAGAAGTGATCCGGGTGGGCAATGTTTCGTTGGACCGCGCCCACTACACGGTCCAGATCAAGAAGCGCGAGGTCGCGTTAACTCCGACCGAATTCGAGATCATGGCAACCTTGATGAGTCAGCCAGGTCGCATTTTTTCACGCAGCCAATTGTTGAACGCCGCGCATGGTGTCGCGTTTGAAAGCTATGAACGCGCCATCGATTCGCACATTCGTAACCTGCGCCGTAAACTTGAACCCGATGAACTCATCACCACGGTACATGGTGTGGGTTATAAATTCTAGGCGGAGGGCTGATGAAAACATCCACTCGTGAAATTCGCAATCGTTTGTTATTTCTGTTGATGCGTGCGTTCGTGGTTGCTTTGCTCTTATCGCTGGCATCTCTGTTTGCTGTGTTTGTTTATTTCATTGCCTCGCCGGGAATGAATGGCGAACAGAATTCGCCTACAAACGTACTGGTTGCATATTATCTTGGTCATGGCAGTTGGGATGGCGTGGAAAATGTGATTGCATTAAACGATGAATTTAACTCCGCCTCTTTTCTTTTGGTGGATGAAAACAACCGCATCATTCTTAACCGACTGCCTGATTCTGCAACCGAGCCTGGTTCCAGCTATAAGCCTGTTTCTGATGATGTGGTTTTTGATTTGACACTGGATGGCAAAAAAATAGGCGCCTTGGTTACGCCCTCAGAAGTTTTGTTTGAACGCTTTGTGGGACTGGGTGTTATCTTTTTGCCTGTTGGTATCATCTCGTTTATTCTGGCGCTGTTTATGATTGTGGCGGCGCTTTTGCTTATCCAAAGATTTGTAGACCCATTAGCCGATGTAATCTTTGCCGCACGCGAGGTGACACATGGAAAATTAAACACACGTATTGCCACTAACAAAGGACCACAAGATTTACGCACTCTCTCTGAAAGTTTCAACGAGATGGCGTTTTCACTTGAACGCAATAACCGTGAACGCCGCGATATGCTCGCCGATATTGCCCATGAACTGCGCACACCGCTCTCCGTTATTCGTGGACGGCTCGAAGGCATCGTGGATGGCATCTACTCCGAGAATGGACCGCAGGTCTCGATGGCGTTGGAACAGACTTATGTTTTGCAACGCCTGGTGGACGACTTACGCCTACTCACACTCGCCGAGACCCGTCAACTACCTTTCGATAAACGCGATGTCAATATTGGCGATGTGATCGAACGCGTGCTGCAAATGTTCTCTGCCGAAGCGCAGGAGAAAAATATTCAGCTTTCATTCAGTGAGAAGAATGGGAACTTATCTGCGTTCGTTGACCCGCAACGCTTTGAACAGATCATTAGCAACTTAGTTGGCAATGCGATTCGTTATGTCCCTGAGGGTAGTAAAGTGTGGGTCACTGCGAATGGGGTGGCTGACGGTTCGCGGATCACTGTCAACGATAACGGTGATGGTCTTCCCGCTGAAGACCTACCCTATATCTTCGACCGTTTCTGGCGCAAAGAAAAATCCCGCGCCCGTCTCTCTGGCGGAACGGGATTGGGTCTCGCGATCACGAAGCAACTTGTCGAAGCGCAAGGCGGAACGATTGAGGCGAAGAATTTACCCGAAGGTGGGTTGCAAGTGTTGGTTGAGTTGAAGAAATGATCAACGATGTGTGAGTATTCTCCTCCCAACATTCCCAACCTAATGTTTTGTGATGAATTCTGCTGTTTGTCGTACGAGTGGATTATTACTCTGCCGGGCGTTTTCCAATAAGATGCCCGCGACCGGCGACATAAGATGCGTCGCTGCGGTGAGCATATGTGCCTTGGTATCGCTATCGGATTCACTCATAAAACCTGCCACGAGTGCTTTCTCTGCATCTGGATGACGCATCCATGCCAGGGGAAGGAACGCGGCTAAACGCGCTTGAGGCAGATCATCTCGCAAGGCGCTTTCCAAGGCTTGGATGAGAACACCAGCATCCAAAGTTGAACCGCTCTCAATTCCCATATAGTTGGTCGCGTGGAAAAAGCCTCGCAAAATCCAGTAGCGAGACCAGCCTTGTGTCTGTTGGATCCAATCAGCCAATTCAGGAAAACAGGCTTCGTGCGCCAATTCCACCCATGAGAGTGCAGCGGCATACTGCACTTTGGTGATTGGATCGTTGATTGCCGATTTGACGATTGGGATGGCTTGTGGAGACTCAGTCGCACCGAGCACTTCCAATGCCAATTCTCGAACTTCTGGATTATCTGCCTGCAAAGCCATTGCCAGGGCTGACACGGCGGCCGGATCAGGGTTGTTATACATGCCCCAAACTGCCGACAAGCGGATAGCATCGTTGCTGTTTTGCAAAATATCAACTGCAAGCGCGTAAGCTTCCGGCAGGCGCATCTTGCATAGCGCAAAGATTGCAGCTTCCTGTACGCGTGTATCATCGTCGCCCAAGGACTGACGAAATAATAGCTCCGCGGCGAACCACGAGAAGCGATAGAGATGTCGCGCGGCACTTGCGCGTTGGTGCGGCGTACCGTCATGCAAAATATTCTCGAAAGCCAGCCGCGCATCGCGATTCCCACTTCGTGCCAGGGCATCAGCGGCATCGAAACGAGCCAAGGCATCCTCGGAACGCAAAGCTGCCAGGGAAGCCTCCATCGAAAGTCGTTTTGGCGAAATAGATTCGAAGATCATGAAAAAACGTTGAACGAGTAGGCGTAGTTTGCTATTCCTATGCTTCGACAGAGTTGGTTCATAGCCCGATTGTTTTTCTACATCAATATTTTGATCTGTTGGTAACGCCCCGAGCGCAGCCACGCTTTCATCGACGAGCAGTTGCTTCCGCGTTTTCAGATCAGAGACGGATACCAACAATCGCCGCATGGCATCCACCCTAAAATCAGCACGCAGGCGCACTTCTCCAGGTCGGCCGGCTGGAGAGAGTTTCACTAGCAGTGGATGTCCCGCATTGAGCGATACGATTTTTTGTGTCTTTGCACTGGCTTGCGTGATGGATACCTTTTGCCCGCCCTCGAAATTAGCTTCGGTGGAAGATAGTGAATCCAGATTAATTTGACCGATCACAAATTCCACCATGGCCTGTTGCGGTTGCGATACGCCGAGGCTTACGCTGACAGGCTTTTTGGTCGGATAAGCACTTCCCATTGGGATGATCTCATCGAAACGATATTTGCCAGTCTCATCCAGATAACGCAAACCATACCCATGTGCAAGTTGATCGTCCAGATTGAATCCCGTTGAGACCAGTAGGGCACCTTCAACTACTGCTGTGAATGGCTTGTCCACGCGAATGGATGTGTTCTCGATCTGCCAGGCAGTGGCTGGCCAGGCAGGCATTTGGGCGATGGCTTTGCGCTGACGCTGTGTTATGGACCGGAAATATTCATCGAGTGCTTGTTGAATGGATGGGATCAGTGATGTTCCGCCAACCAGCAGAACGTGTTGAATATCCTCGCGATAAACACCCTTTTGCGCGGCTAACGCCATTACTTTTTCGAGCGCCTGTTGCAGGGCGATAAATAAACCGTTCACTCTCAGCAACGATTCGAAATCCGTCCGCGTCAGCGAAACGGATTTCTGTCTGCCTGTGTCTACCATGAATTGAATCGTTGTCTCTTGTAAGGTGGATAGAGAAATCTTCGCCCGCTCGCATGCAGAAAGGAGTGCCGTATAACTGGTGCCAAGATTCTCTAATGAAAGCTTCTCGCTCCGCAAGATTTCCTGTAACAACCATAGATCGATATCCGACCCGCCAAGAGACACGCCTGCCTTAGCAATCACTTGCGCTTTTTCACCTGTATTGGCAGTAAGCAAGTGTCTGCCGGTTTTTGCATGACCCAATGGCAGGCGCACGAGAGATAGATCGAGTGTGCCTCCGCCGAAATCAATAATAAGCACCAATGCCCCTGGCTGAGTAACGGCATACCCCAGAGCAGCAGCCGTCGATTCATCGACGATACGTATTCTTTCAATCGGGATGTCCTGTACCGCACTGCCAAGCCAGTGGGTATATTCTTCGAGGGAGGCAACCGGAACTGTGATCACCAGTTGTTCGATTTCATCTGATGAATATGGAAGCGAGTCCAGTAAGTGCCGCAGGAAAATTTTCCCAGCCTGCGCTTCAGTCCAGGGTACCCCATCGATCAGGCGCGCATCAAAAATAGCTTCAGCCTTAAGCGTGCGTTTGAAGTTGCGAAACAGGCGGTTATCCAGTTGATGGTCAAGACCTTGTTCACGCACTGCCTGACCGACAATTACGTCCCCCGTACGGCCGTCGCGTACATACAGCAGAGTTGGGATCAGGGACGCTCCTGCGGAGGTGGGCGCGCTCATGCGATGAATATCCAGAGTTCGTCCACTGGCAGTGGTTTCGTCCCACTGCGCGATCACGGAATTGGTCATACCAAAGTCAATCGCGAGTTTATATGCCATACTTAATTTTGCTTATATTATATGCCCCTACTGGTCAGATTCAATGGATCAAATTTTCATGTTTCCCATTCAACACCCATATTGCCTGATTCGCTCTCGGATAATAAACGTTCCACAGCTTTACATAAGAAAAGACCCGCCTCATACGAGACGGGTTATCTGGTTGCTGCTCAAATTCATTTTCCCCGCTGATGCTTTGTGCGGTTTCTCTGCCCTTCTGAAGCGCATTATTTTGCCAGCGAACGGATGTATTCTAAATCCAAATTCCCTTTCGCACCCCAGCCCTTTGTCCCCTCGGGTATCTTTGGGCGGAACTTCTCATATAAACCATAGGCTTCGGATTCCAGTTGCTTGGGTGTATAAGCCTTCGCCAACTTTTCCATGGCTGTGCGAGCTTCATCCAGGTCATCCCCAAATTTCTGTTTCAGATATTTCTCCACACTCTGCGGATCGATCTCCTCGCCCTTGATCGCAGCACGCATCCCTTGTGAAGTTTTTACGGCAGGAACGCCACGTCCCAACAATTCGATGAATTCCACCTTCACGGGCTTCTCTTTCTGCTTTTCCTCTTTCTTCTCGTCTTCTGATTTCTCTTCATAAATCCCCAATCGCCGCCCTTTGGACTGGGCATTGAGTCCAGCTACTGCTTTACCGAAAGTCAGTGATTCGTTTTTGTTGTATCCGAGCCGTTCTGCAACGATCGTTGCCCACAATGTTAATACGGGAGCGCGATTGATCTTGATTTTCTTGGTTGTCATGGCTTTACTCCTTTGCAACAATAAAACATGCCGATAAGTCAGGAAGAAACATTCATGTTCTTACACTATACATTAATTTTTTAAACTACACATTAATTTTCGACTCGCATCAATACTAAAAAATCCCATCTGCGAAATGGGATTTGATTATGGTGACGATACTATTTCTCTGTAATTGGCAGGGTGAAGCAAAACGTACTGCCCCGTCCTTTGCCTTCTGATTCCACCCAGATGCGCCCGCCGTGCACTTCAATAATACGTTTTACGAGCGCCAGCCCCACGCCAGTGCCTTCGCTTTTCGGATCCAATTTATCGAACAAACCGAAAATTTTCTCATGAAGAGCCGGGTCGATCCCGATCCCGTTATCGCTGACAAAGAAAACCTGCTCACCATGATCATCACGCATACCGATCTCGATCCGTGGATTGGGTTGGTCACCTGTGAACTTGGCGGCGTTATCGATCAGGTTTTGCAGCACTTCCACTAGCCGTGGCTGGTCACCGTTCACAGTAGGTAAGTCCTTCGCGACCTCCACTTGAATATTCGCAGCCATCAAACGTCCGCGTGTTAACGAGATTGCCTCTTCTACAATTTGGTTAAAGGGAACTTCATCTGGCGCATTCATGAGCCGCCCAATGCGCGAGAGTTCGAGTAGTTCATTGAGCAGGCGATGCATCTTATCTTTGGCTTCACGGATGCGTTCCAGGTCTTTGTTGAACTTTTCAGTATTGCCAGAGCGCGCATCTTCCTCCAGCAAACCAACGAAGCCGCCGATCGTGATCAAGGGACTCTTCAGATCATGCGATACGGTATATGTGAAGCGTTCCAACTCGGCATTCTTTGATTCCAATTCCTTGATGATCTTTTCGCGTTCAGCTTCTACACGTTTTCGTTCTTTGAGTTCGCGTTGAGCTTTTGCCAGTGCCTCATCGATCTTGCGCAATGTCAGACCAAGCAAAAGTGTAGAGGTGATGATGTATACGCTTTGCGCCACCCAAAATGCGAAGACAGGCATAACGCTGCTGGAACGTGGCAAAATACCATCCTGCCCCAGTTTAAGAATGACAGCATTGGTCAGGATGCTGACAAAACTCCAGCTGAGTGCAGCGCGCCAATCGAGGATCAAACCGGCGCAGATCACCACCACCAAATAACCCATAAAAGCCGGATTTTTATAATCTGCCCCCAGAACCATCGCCACTGTGAACAGCATCCAAAGCAGGAACACCACGAGATTTCCCGTAAGCCTCACGTAACCGCGGTTGAGTAGTTGTTTTACGATCAGCAA
>Ga0180074_1000027_pt1 | contig 27309 bp, 25 predicted proteins | sample EasRiv366_16_10D_FD_121773 | JGI IMG/M metagenome (GOLD analysis project Ga0180074, IMG submission 121773) | Soil microbial communities from meander-bound floodplain in the East River, Colorado, USA - East River metaG ERMLT366_16_10D | ecosystem: Environmental > Terrestrial > Soil > Floodplain ...
TCAAAAAAACGAAACTAAAAAAAAGTCCTCACGAAAAAGGACTTCCTAAAAGCCTGGGGAAAAGCAACCCGTTCTAGATGATTTCAAGGGATACCTAGTATAAACAAAAGGCGACTGAGAAATCAGTCGCCTTTTGTTTACTTCGTTGGGGTCGGTGTGGGCGTTTTTGGGGTCGCGGTTGGTGTCCGCGTGGGGGTGACTTTCTTTGTAGGAGTAGACGTCACGCGTTTGGTGTTTGTCGGTGACACTCTAGGTGTCGGCGTAGCGAGAGCAGAAAGTTTTTCTTCCGCTTCTGTGCGCATCTCGGCGGTCATGGCATCTTCGGGAAGATCTAAAAGCAGTTGCCAATACTCCGCCGCTCGTTTGGGATTTTCGCGCTTCTCGAACGTAATCCCAGCCCAGTAGTAGATCAAAGCCTTTTGTTCATCGGTCTCAGCGAGTGTCTCAGCCTTGTCCACGGCTTGCTCGGCGCTACCATAACGTTCGTTCAAAATATGCGCGCGGACCAACGCCAGATTGGCTTCAAAGAGGTCGGAGTAGAATCTCAACGCCTCGTCCAGGTCTTCATCGGCGGCTGGGCCGTTACCGAGTTCCACATTGGAAAGGAAGCGATAGAGATACGGTTCACGGCGCGACCGTTCGAGGGCTGTCACGCGGTCCATCATTTGGATGGTCTGTTCATATTCGCCAATATCGAATAGGAGTCTGCCGAATAACACGCTGGCGGAAACATCGTCTGGTCTGTATTTGATATAGGTTTGCAGAGCCTTGATGGCTTCATCGTTTCGATCGGTTTCGGCATAGATCTGACCGAGCAATAAATAATTTTCGAGATTGGTAACATCCAGTTGGTAGGTGCGTTCAGCAGATGCTAGCGCACGTTCGTAATCGCCCGCTTTGAAGTGCGCCTGGGCGAGACTGAAATATACCAATGGGTTATTAGGCAGGCGAGTGTTGGCTTCACCAAGATCCTTGAGTGCGCCGGGGATATCGTTATCTCTGATCTTGACTTTACCGCGTTCGAGATACGCATTCCCAAAGTTCGGGTCAAGGCGGATGGCTTCATCTAGAAGCGAGAGCACGTTTGCGTTCGGGTCTGATAGCAGGCGCGCGCGCGCCATACCCACATACATGGGTCCAGAGTCTGGAGCTTGTTCGAGTCCCAGACTGTAGGCGGTGATGGCACTGCCCGGATCTTTCTTGGAAAGATATGCCTCACCGATATAGTAATAGGCATAGGTGGAGTTCGGCTCAACACGGATGATATTTTGAAGTGCGGCAATGGCTTCATCCCATTTCTCAGCTTTGACCGCCTGGTTATATTGCAGCAGATAATCCGAGGTCAACGGCGAGCGTTCGACTTCCACATAGATCGCAGTAGGCGTATAGGGTTCGGACAACAGCTCAGATAACGGTCCGCTGGGTGTGCCGATCGCATCAGTAGGTTGAGGCTTCGCACCTTGGGCAGTGGGTGAGGGAGTAAAGGTAAATGGGGTGCCTACGAAGCGCGTGGGTACACTCTGTGCACGAAGTGTGCTTGGGATGATGAACCCGAACACGATCCCGGCGATCAAGCCGCCGACTAAAATGATCACCAGTCCCAAACGGACAACCGGGCTTTGTTTAATCGCTGCCCAACCTTTGGGCTTTGGTTTTTCATGCGCGAGCAGAAGTTTTTCCTCCCACGCGCGCGGACGGTTTAATGGAAAAGGCTGAATGGTTTCGTCGGCCGGTAAAGCCCCCAGCAAGATCAAGCCTCGTTTGGCAGTGGCATTCTCAGGGTCCAGTTTGAACGCGGTCTGCAAACAATAGACGCGCTCCTTGGTTGTTTCCATCGCAGCGCTGAGCCAGATCCAATACGTGGCATTGCTCTGGTCGGTCTTGACCAGCCCCGTGAATAAGTCACGCGCCTTGGTTTTATTGCCCGTGCGCAGTGCATCTACTGCTTCTTGAAATGCTGCATCTTCAGCCATTATCTGATTTTACCCTACTCGTCCCCGAACCACATAAAGATCAATTTGGTTTATTGGGATGCTCATGAAATTCCTCCACTTGATAAACAAGCACTTCCAAATGTTTGACGCGCCATGTATTATCGCTCACGCCCAGCTTGTAGCAAAGATTATCCATGAACTCGGCAGGGTCGGGGATTTTTTCCCACACTTGCGGAAGGAACGTTGCGCGTCTACCACTATCGCGCAAGATGACGCCATCCACATGCGGTCTTAACTGGGATAGCAGATCTGCCGCATCTTTATATTCAAGCGGGACCGGGCGAGTCAGGCGCGACACCTCAAGCTGGATCCTGCTTAACTCATCTTCTCTCACCGGAGGAAAACGCGGATCTTCAAGCGCGGCGGCGATGGCATGTTCGCGTACATCTTTTGCGAGCGGTTGATGCGCTTCCAGCGCACCGATGCAGCCGCGTAACTGTCCGCGGATGGTCAGCGTGACGAACGAGGCGCCTTGTTCACGCAAATGGGTTGATAACGATCTTTCATCCAGCGGTGCCAACTTCTTCCCCCGTACACCACATTCCATGGCTTCGCGCGCCATGCGCAATAAAGTCTGTTGTTCTTCGAGAGAAAGCTTATTATCCATTTTGATCACCAACTGCCTTACACAAAAATCAATGATATCAACTAGCTCCGCAAGCTTTTTAAAGATTGACGAAAATTCGCGGAGATTGGTGGATAAAAAATATTATTCTTGCACGCCCAACTTCCAATAGACACGATTGTGATACACCAACGGCTCGCCTGTCCCTTCGCCCTGCGCGGTGATGACTTCTGCTACGAAGAGCGTATTCTCGCCTACCGGAATGGAATTTACCACGCGACAATTGAAATAAGCGATGCCGCCTTTAAGCAGCGGCGCATCGATCAAAAGGGTTTCAGTGGATACGCCTTCAAAACGATCTTTGATCTCCGGGTGTTTGCCGGCGAAGCGATCTGAGTATTCCTTTTGATGCGCAGCCAGGATCGTCACTGCAAACTCACCGGATTTTTCAACCAGTTCATGAGTGTGGGTCAGTTTTTTCAAAGTCAGCGATACCAATGGCGGCTCCAGCGAAATGGATGTGAATGAATTAACGGTCATACCATATTTTTGTCCATCGTGGATTGCGGTGATGACGGTCACACCGGTTGTCCATGCGCGCATGGCATGGCGTAATTGTTCAGGGTCGAGGGTCATAATTGAAGGCTCCAGTCTGATTTCATCATACTGAGGAGGGATGGGTGAGTCAAGATAAAAACCCTGTCTAAATCCGTGTGCCTCATGCTAGGAAAATGATATAGAAAAGGCAGAAAAAAAACCTTGCATCCTGTCGCCTTCAAAGGTACCATCGTGTATTAAAGACCATGCGATCCACTTCAGCGCCCGCTCCCAAGCAGCTCAAACGCCCGCGTCCCTTCCGCGCGGTGCAAAGTATTCTCGGTGTCGCCATTCTATTAGCAACCCTCTTCACCATGCTCCCCTCACGCGGACTCGCAACCGGCAATTTCTATGAACGCTTGAGTATCGTCCTCACGCCGCGTTCTGTTGAAGGTGCGCAGTTGGTTTCGCAGCCTCAATTGCGCATCGGCATCGTAGCGGGACATTCCGGCAACGATTCAGGCGCAGTCTGTTATGACGGCAACGGCAATGTCACCCTCACTGAGGCGGACGTAAATCTCGAGATCGCTGCCATCGTCCAACAACAATTAACCCAAAAAGGTTTTCAAGTTGATCTCTTGCGCGAGTTTGATACGCGTTTGAACGGATATCGCGCGCTTGCGATCGTCTCCATCCATAACGATTCCTGTGAATACGTCAACGACGAAGCCACCGGCTATAAAGTTGCCGCCGCGCTGAACACCAACGATGTCAATCGTACTAACCGCCTCACTGCCTGTCTGGTCGATCGTTATGAACGCGCCACCAAGCTGACCTTCCACTCGGGGAGTATCACTGGCGATATGCGTGAATATCATGCCTTCCGCGAAATTGATCCAAGTACAGTTGCCGCCATCATCGAAACCGGCTTCCTCAATCTGGACCGCGAGATCCTTACCAAAAATACGGAGGGTGTCGCCGCTGGCATCGTGGATGGCATTCTGTGCTTTACGAATAACGAAAATATCGAATCGACTCCCATTCCCGACCTGAACCCATGAAACAGACTTTGCCCACAGGACGCATTCGCCTCTTTCCAACATTCATCCTGCTCCTGATACTCGGAAGCCTTGGACTCGCCTTTTTCTTTTTCTCCTCCTCGCCTGCCAGCGCCTTGATCTTCGCCACGCTGACACCCACACAGGAGAATCTGTGGGCGTATGTCAGTCTCCCCAAAGCGACATATACCCCGACCAGCCTGCCCACTGTCACACCGATCCCCACCGAAACTCCCGGTGTGATGAGTATGGAGGTCGTTGCTGATACGCCGGTGCCAACAAATGCACCAATGCAACAGCCGCAATCTGCGCCAGCGTATTCAGGCTCGAAATACATCCTCGTGGATATTTCAGACCAGCACATGTATGTCTATGATGGCGAGACACTGATCTATAGCTTTGTTGCCTCCACCGGCATGAACAATGCCACCCGTGTGGGCAACTTTGCAGTGCAGAGCAAGATCCCCAATGCCTATGGCTCCACTTGGGATATCTGGATGCCCAGCTGGCTCGGCATCTATTGGTCTGGCGGACTCGAGAATGGCATCCATGCTTTGCCGATCCTATCCAACGGTGGAACCTTGTGGGCTGGGTTTTTAGGTAGACCCATTTCCTATGGTTGCATAGTTCTGGGTTCCTACGAAGCACAAGTGTTATATGATTGGGCTGAAGTCGGCACGCCCGTAGAAATTCGCTGGTAATTGTTGTCTTAATAAAAGTAGTGTGCCCTGAGCGGAGTGACAAGCGATAAAATAGAGCGGAACGCAACAAAGGGCAATTGCTGCAAATCATATTTGAATAATTAGTGTTAAATCATCAGAGGCAGATCCATGGATCCAACAAACATCATCGAAGCCCGTGAATTTATAACCAAAGCCCGTGAAGCCCTGAAAAACGGAGACAAAGAGTCCGCGCGTGATTGGGGTGAGAAAGCGGCACTCCTCGCGCCGGATCTGGAAGATGCCTGGCTGGTACTTACCGCCGCCGATTCGAATCCCGAAGATGCATTGGCGTATGCCCAAAAAGCCCTGGAGCTGAACCCTACCAGTGTGCGCGCCCGCAAAGGCGTAGAATGGGCCATGGCAAAACTGAAGCAGGCACAGGCGAGTCCTGAACCGAATCTCGGTATGGGAACGCAAAATGTCAACGTATCCCGTACTGCCAGCGTGTATGATGAAGCGCCTGCCGTTCCTCCAGTAAAACGCGAGACGAAGAAGAGTCCGCCGCCGGCTGAGAATAAACCCGGCAACAAACGAAACTTGATCATCATCGGTAGTTTGTTGGGGCTTCTCGTCTGTATCGCGATTGTGGTTGCCGTATGGTGGGCATTTAACAATCTATCATTTTCTTCAATTTTCCCGGTAAAGAATAATGCACCTGAACAACAGGAAATTCTTTGGGCGCAAGTTGATATTCCCAAGCCCGGTGTTAAGCCCATTGATGTCAGTGCTTTTGCACGGCCAACTACTGTTGCCATTTTGCCTCCGCCCGTTGTCGCCGATTCACAGGCCAAGCCTCCAATGAGTATCCCGACACAAGTGCCGACCGATCTGCCCACCTCAGTTCCAACCGAAGCGCCTACATCCACACCGGAAGCCACCGAAACACCCGGCGTCATGGCAATGGAAATCCTTGCCAATACACCAACGAGCGTGTATGTTCCACCGACCAATGCGCCGAATGTCCCGCCGGTTGTAGCAAGTGGCGGCAACGGTGGCGCACGCTGGATCGATGTGAATCTTTCCACGCAAAGCGTGTACGCCTATGAAGGCGATACGGTCGTCAATTCATTTGTCGTTTCCACCGGCACGGCGTATACGCCCACAGTGACTGGCAAGTACAAGATCTGGATCAAGTTCAAATCCACAACAATGTCTGGTCCTGGTTATTATCTGCCCGATGTCCCCTACGCAATGTATTTCTATAAAGGTTATGGTTTGCATGGCACATATTGGCATAATAATTTTGGCACGCCCATGAGCCATGGCTGTGTGAACCTGCGCACCTCCGACGCGGAATGGCTTTACTATTGGGCAACGGTGGGCACTGTGGTGAATGTGCATTATTAATTCGGTAGGGGCGACCCTTCGTGCTCATCCTCTTATTAAATTGATGAGCGATATTCAAACATGAAGATCTTGCCGAACGCTCTGGACGGGTCGCCCCTACGCTATCTTTAATCATGAGCAAGTCCAGTTTTTCACGCCGCGATTTTTTGAAATTGACGGGCTATGGTTTGATGGGGGCGTTTTTACCGAACCTGCCTTTGAACTTTCCGCGTGCAGATGATTTTTACAATGTGCAGGCGCGCGTGATCGACCGCACGGTCTGGTCTTATGATGCCCCGAACTTTAAAGCCAAACGCAAAAAATTATACTGGCACGACCTGATCGTCCCGCTTCAAAACTCCACCATCGGCGAGGATGAAACAGCCTACAATCGTATCTGGTATGAAGCGACAGAAGGCGGCTTTATTTATTCGGGTGGCGTGCAACCCGTCCACACCATTTTGAATGCTCCCCAATCGATCCCACTGAAAGGCGCGCTCGGCGAGATCAGCGTGCCGTATACCGATGCGTTTGAATCGCTCGAACCTACTGCAAAGCTCGTTTATCGGCTTTACTATGAGACTGTCCATTGGGTGACGGCTAGCGCCGTCAATACCGTGGATGGCAGCAAATGGTACGTTTTGCTGGACGATAAATTCAAGGCGAATTATTACATCCGTGCGGAACATGTGCGCCTCATTACGACCGAGGAGCTGACTCCCTTATCCCCGGAAATTCCCAACGCTGACAAACGGATTGAAGTGCGCCTGAACGATCAAATGGTTTTGGCATACGAAAAGGATAATCTGGTATTCGCCGCGCGTGTCTCCACCGGTTACCGCCTGAACAGCAGAAAATATAGCACGCCCAATGGTGAATTCATCACATTCCATAAACGTCCCACACGGCACATGGCGGCTGGCGATATCGCCTCCAATGGTTTTGATCTTCCGGGTGTGCCCTGGGTGCTTTACATAACCGAGAAGGGTATTTCTTTTCACGGCACGTACTGGCATAATGACTATGGACGCCCGCGCAGTCATGGCTGTATTAACATGACCCCGCAAGCCGCCAAATGGCTCTTCCGCTGGACCATGCCTGTTGTGCCAATTGAAAAGGAATATGTATATGGATTCACAGGTACAAGGGTGGACATCCAGCTGTAAGACTCTTCAGGCTGGGAACATCGAATGTTCCTCAACCGTCTGAAAGAACATTATGCTCAATCCTCAAATTACCCGACGTGACTTTTTAAAAATATTAACCTCCGGCTCGCTGGCTTTTGCATTGAAAGACCTGCGCCTTGACCGCGCGCTGGCCGCCTCAGCCATCACCCTGGGACGCATGACTCAAACCGGACTCCCGCTGTATGATGCGCCAACCTTCAACGCTAACAAGATCCACCTATTCAGGGCGGATGAGGTGGTAAAGATCACGGCTATCGATGAGCAGGGCGAATATGGCAACCCGTTCAATGCGGCTTGGTACGAGGTGAACGGCGAAGGCTATATCTATTCGGGTTGGGTGCAACCCGTGCAAACGAATTATCAGAAGCCCATATTTAACATTCCTGAAGCCGGGCAGGTGGGAGAGATCACGGTACCGCTCAGCTTCAGCAGGGAGGAGCCCTACACCTATGCACAACGCGGGTATCGCACTTATTATGGCACTACGCATTGGGTCACGCGTGTGATTGTGACGCGTGAAGAAAAAAGTATCTGGTACGAGATCTTTGATTCGCATCTCAGGAAATATTTATATGTGCCCTCACATGACATGCGCCTGATACCAAGCGACGAGCTAACTTTGCTATCGCCCGAGGTGCCGAACGAGGAAAAACACATCTATTTGGATCTCAATGTGCAATTGGTGACTGCGTTCGAAGGCGAGCGAATGGTTTTCTCGCAACGCTGTTCGAGCGGTGCGGAAGGGACCGAAACCCCCACCGGCGAATTCCGTACGTATCACAAGGGACCTTCGGTTCACATGACAAATCAGGGCGACGCGTTGGAAAACATTTATAATCTACCGGGTGTGCCGTGGTGTACGTTTTTCACAAGCAGTGGCAACGCCTTCCATGGCGCATATTGGCACAATGATTATGGTCGTCCGCGCAGCCATGGTTGTGTGAATTTGCCATCAGACGCCGCGAAATTTCTTTATCGCTGGACCAGTCCCCACGTCCCGCCCGATGCGGATTATGTCAACCAGCCGGGTGAGGGCACCAGAGTTATCATCGTTTAGTTCGCAAAGGAGAATCCATGAATCCCATTTTTCAACATCCAAGCTATTTGCTCAAACGTCAGGCGATCGCGCTCGCAGGTAAGTTCCGTTTTTACGACCCAATGGGGAATCTCGTCATGTTCAGTGAACAAAAGATGTTCAAATGGCGCGAGGATATTCGCGTGTATGCCGATGAAAATAAAGCGCAGGAAGTCCTGAGCATCAAGGCGCGGCAGATCATGGATTTTTCTGCGGCGTATGATGTTCTGGATACGGCGTTGAATCAAAAGGTGGGCGCGTTGCGGCGCAAGGGTCTGCGTTCGATCCTGCGCGATGAATGGGAAGTGTTGGACGCGAATGACAATGTAAAGGGTTTGCTGTTCGAAGACAGTATGGGACTTGCGCTTTTGCGCCGCTTCCTGCTTGGCTCGTGGCTGCCTCAGAACTATGACATTTCCTTTGGCGAGACGCGTGTCGCTGACCTCAAACAGAACTTCAATCTTTTTCGCTATGAGTTGAATCTTGATTTCACCATGGACGCCGGGCATTTGCTTGATCGTCGCCTTGGCATTGTTGCTGGAATTTTGCTTGCCGCCGTGGAAGGTAAACAGAGCAGCTAATGCCCAGGCAACCTTTGTTCGCCGGGTTGGTCGTGGATGAATCGGACCGTCCCGCTGAAACTGCCTATGTTGGCGATGAGCCCTGTTACGTGGTAGATGATTATGGATTCCGCCGCCACATCCCATCTGAGCAGGTGGATCGGGTGGTGTTGTCGCAGATCGCCAGTTTGATGAAAGGCAGTGAGGATCTCATCTCTGAGCAAACTGCCAAAATGATCGGGCAGGAGGATCTGTTTACGAAAGCCGCCATCGAACAACAGCTCAAGAATATCGATAAACAGTTCGATCAATTAATGCAGGCGGGCATCCCGGAAGATATGCGGGCATATTTGGGAATGGTGGGCTTTAAGATCGTGATCAACGTGCATGGCGAGGTGGTGAAGGTGGAACAGCCGGGCACGGCCAGTGATGAAGGTGAGTAAAAAAAGCGGACATAAAGTCCGCTTTTTTGTATAATGTAATCTGGTTTTAGAGAGTGATGACATCCAACCGCTGGAGCACAGTGCGAATTATCATAGGGGGCAGTGTTATCGCGTTAACTGCGGTTGTATTTGGGGTGGTCAATTGGGACATTCCCTACTGGTTCATCCATGTTGTTTCCGTGCTGTTTGTGTTTCCCGCTGCGATCCTGTATGAACGCAAGATCTATATGAGTATTGTTTTGGTCTTCATTGTCACCCATCTGGGCGTGGATCTGTACACCAGTGGACGGTCGTTCCTGTTGGGTTCTGATGCTGTGCAATGGCTCAGTATCATTGCAGCAGGTGAGGTCATTTACCAGATATCGACTCAACGTAGAAGGGCAGATTTGTTGAGTCTGCGGCGTATTCAGGAATTGGAAGTGATCGCCATTGAGAATGACAGACTGTATAAGGAAGTTCAACAGCTTGCCTATACCGATGTTCTCACGGGGATCAATAATCGCCGCCGCCTCTCTGAACTGCTGGATGATGAATACAGACGCGCGATCCGTTATCAGCGCCCGCTTTCCATAATGTTCATGGATATCGATCACTTCAAAAAGATCAACGATTCGTATGGGCATGCCGCAGGTGATGAAGTATTACGCTGGTTTGCAAACCAATGCAGTATCATCATTCGTCAGAAGCTTGACCTGCTCGGTCGTTTCGGCGGGGATGAATTTGCCGTCATTTATCCTGAAGCTGATCTTGCTTCAGCCCTTGGCGCGGCAGAACGGTTACGGTCTCAGATCATGGGTCACCCGATTCAATATAGCGATACAGAACTACAGATCGCCTTTAGCGCAGGGATTGCATCCCTGCCATTGGATGAAGAGATCGGGCTTGATCAACTGGTTGAACGGGCAGATAAGGCTTTATATTCTGCAAAAGAAAAACGGAATTGCATGGCCTATTGGGATGACAAGGCAGCCATGCCCCAGCGCAAACTATGAACGTCAATTTTGGATTAACTGCGGATGATTACGCCAAACACCGCGCGGGATTTCCGGATGCATTCTTTGACCGTGTTTACGCAGACGGATTTGTAAAACCAGGCGCGTCTCTTCTGGACCTTGGAACTGGCACTGGAACCCTGGCACGCGGCTTCGCTTTGAGAGGCTGCCGTGTCACAGGTATTGACCCAGCCGCTGAAATGCTGGAACAAGCGAAAGAAATGGATAAGCTGGCTGGCGTGGAGATTGAATATCGCGTTGCCAAAGCTGAAGCGACAGGTTTACCTGATTCGTCTTTTGATGTCGTTACGGCCGGTCAGTGTTGGCATTGGTTTGACCGTCCAAAAGCCGCGCAGGAAGTGAAGCGGATTCTCAAACCGGGCGGCACAGTCATCATCGCACACTTTGACTGGCTGCCGCTTACGGGGAATGTCGTGGAACTCACGGAACAATTGATCGTCAAATACAATCCCGCTTGGAAGTTTGGCGGCGGTTTGGGAATATACCCGCAGTGGTTGCATGACTTGGGCGAAGCGGGCTTTGCAGACATCCGCACATTTTCGTTTGATGTCGATGTGCAATATTCGCCCATAGCCTGGCGTGGACGTATCCGCGCGAGTGCAGGGGTGGGCGCCAGTCTTATGCCTGAACAGGTGGAGAGATTCGATTCCGAGTTGAAGCAAATGCTTGAGGCGCAGAATCAGGCGTCGGCTGGGAAAGAAGCGCTGCTTTTCATTCCGCATCGTGTATTTGCCGTCACTGCACAGAACCCAACTGAGTCCACGAATTGAAAATTAGCGGATAAAACGATTCTGAAATCCAGATACCGTTGTTGAATCCAATTAACGGGCGTACAATACACACGCCGCAAATCTGCGGCAAGGATAAAGGATGAATAAGGACGACAGTAATTCAAGTTCTAATGAGAGCAAGCCGCCCAGTACGGGCGGGGGTTGTGTTGAAAGGTTGTATCCATAACATCACGCTAGAGGTGAGTGCCTCTCGCGCGTGATGATTTCATGCTGAGGAGGTAGCCATGCTCACCATCTACAAAACACTGGAGCAGGGACTCGAACAACTCGATTCTGTGGCAAACGGCAGTTGGATCAAAGTAGTTGACCCCACTGCAGAAGAAATTCAAAAACTTGCCGATTGGGGGGTGGATGCTGATTACATCAATTATTCACTCGATCTGGATGAAATGCCGCGCATTGAACGGGATGATGATTACACCTTCATCCTGGTTCGCATTCCCCATCGTCAGCCGGATAACGACATTCCCTATATCACCATTCCACTGGGGATTCTGATCAAGGGCAATATGATTGTCACTATCTGCCGCTATGAAAAGGATATGTTCAAAGTGCTGGCAAATGGCAAATATCGTTTGCTGAAAACCGGCAAGCGCTATCGCTTTGCCTTGTATATCTTCCTTGAAACTGCCACACGCTATCTGACCCATCTGCGTGAGATCAACCGCATTACTGAGTCTTTGGAAGATCAACTGCAAAAATCCACCCGCAACAGTGAAGTGCTGGGGTTGCTAAAATATCAAAAGAGCCTCACTTATTTTGCCACCGCGCTGCGCTCCAACGAAGTGATGATGGAACGCGTCCAGCGCATGCAGATCTTCAATTATTATGAAGACGATCAGGATCTGCTCGAAGATGTGCTGACCGAAAATCAACAAGCCATTCAAATGACGAATATCAATACCGAGATCCTTTCGAGTATGATGGATGCTTTCGCTTCGATCATTTCGAATAATTTGAACGGCGTCATGAAAGGGCTGGCCGCCATCACGATCATTATCAACGTGCCCGCAGTGGTTGCCGCTTTCTTTGGTATGAATGTTGCACTGCCTGGTGAGGGTCACCCACTGGCATTTGTCGGTGTGTTTGGTCTTTCTTTTGCGCTGACAGCTCTAGCCACATTTATCTTTTACAAAAGGGATTGGTTCTAAAATGCAAACTGAACTCCTCTACGATACAAAAGCATCACTAGGTGAAGGTCCCATTTGGGATGCCAAAACCCAAACGCTGTACTGGCTCGATATCCTCAACAAAGTCGTCCATAAAGGTCCTGATATATGGATCAAACTGGATGAATTTGTTGGATGCATTGCCCCGCGCCAAAACGGTGGACTTATTCTCACGCAACGCGCCTCCATCCTGATGCTCGATCAGGCTGACCCTGAGTCTGATCCCGTCCGAGGAACGATCGTACACTTGGATGGTGAAGCCTTACTAAACAACCGCTTCAATGATGGTAAATGCGATCCACGCGGACGTTTTCTTGCCGGGACTATGGATTTAAACGAAACCGACCCTGCTGGCTCGTTATATTCCTTTGATGGCAAATCCGTCACGACGATATTGGGCAATGTCACCATCTCGAACGGTATGGCGTGGAGTCCCGACCACAAAACGTTCTACTATATTGATACACCCACGCGTATCGTGCGCGCCTTTGATTACGACCTCGAGAACGGCACGATTGCCAACTCGCGCCAGGCAATATATGTACCCGAGTCGCTGGGCTGGCCCGATGGCATGACCTCCGATACGCAGGGCAACCTGTGGATCGCCATGTGGGGCGGTGCAAAAATAACAAAGTGGAATCCAAATACCGGCGAGTTGCTCGAGCAGGTTCCCGTCCCTGCCAAGAATGTATCCTCATGCGTTTTTGGTGGCAAAAATATGAACGAACTGTATATGACCTCCGCGCGTAAGGGCTTGGATGAAGCCACGTTGAACGAATATCCGCTCACGGGTGGGGTGTTCCGGCTTGAGACAAATGTTGAGGGGCTGCCAACGTTCAATTTCGCGGGGTAAAATTGATACATGCCCAAACCTGTCATCTTCGCGATTGACGACGACCCCTCTGTTTTAAATTCTGTCGAGCGTGACCTGCGCACGCAATATGGACAGGAATATCGCATTCTCCCGATCAATTCTGGCAAAGCCGCATTGGAATATTTGAATAAACTCGAACAGCGCAACGAAACCGTCGCGCTGTTTTTGGTTGACCAGCGCATGCCCGAAATGAACGGCGTGGAATTTTTAAGCGAAGCCATCAAAACCTATCCGCAGGCGAAACGCGTCCTGCTCACGGCGTATGCCGATACGCAAGCCGCAATTGATTCGATCAACGAGATCAGGCTGGATTATTACTTAATGAAGCCCTGGCATCCGCCCGAGGAACGTTTGTATCCTGTATTGGATGAATTGCTCGAAGATTGGAAAAGGCATGTGCGTTTGCCGTATGATGGCATCCGTGTGGCGGGGACGTTATGGTCGTTGACGAGTCATCAAGTAAAGGATTTTTTGACACGTCATCAAATCCCTTATCAATGGCTAGATATTGAAAAAGATTCAAGCGCACAGAAGTTGATCGAGGGCGTTTCGAACGCGACGAAACTTCCGGTCATATTTTTCCCCGACGGCAAAGTATTGATCGAGCCGGATCTAAAAGAACTTGCCGATAAGGTTGGTTTGCAGACGCGCGCTGAACTTCCGTTTTATGACATCGTAATTATCGGGAGTGGACCCGCGGGTTTGGCATCTGCAGTGTATGCAGGTTCGGAAGGTTATAAATGTCTCGTCATCGAGAAAGCCGCGCCGGGTGGGCAGGCAGGCTCAAGCCCCAAGATCGAAAATTATCTCGGTTTTCCGAGTGGCATCTCTGGTGACGACCTTACACGCCGTGCGGTTGCGCAGGCAAAAAGATTTGGCGTGGAAATTTTATCGGCACAGGAAGCAAACTATATTGAAGTCAAAGATTCGTATCGCATCGTCAAGTTGAATGATGGCACGGAAATATCCTGTCATGCAGCGTTGATCGCAACCGGCGCATCGTTCCACACTTTGAAGATGCCTGGTGCAGACGCGCTCACCGGCGCGGGCATTTATTATGGCGCGGCGTATACCGAAGCGATGAATTATGTAGATAAGGATGTGTTCGTGGTGGGTGGCGCGAACTCGGCGGCGCAGGGCGCGTTGTATCTGAGTCGTTTTGCACGCAAGGTAACGGTGTTGATTCGCGGGACCCAAGCCACAGCCTCGAAATATTTAGTAGATGCGATGAATGCCAACGCCAAGATCGAGATCCTTTTGAATACTGATCTAATCGAAGTGAAAGGCTCGAACGCGCTTGAGCAAATTATCATCAAGAATACAAAGCGCGATGAAATGCAAACCTGTGATGCTGCAGCGATGTTCGTTTTCATCGGCGTGCAACCGCAAAGCAAGATCGTTGCTGACTTGGTGATGTGCAGTGGCAAAGGATATATTTTTACCGGACCTGATTTACTGGTGGATAAAAAACCGCCTCAAAACTGGACCCTGGAGCGGGACCCGTTTCTATTGGAAACCTCCACGCCTGGAATTTTTGCGGCGGGCGATGTGCGTTACGGGACTAATCATCGCGTGGCGTCCGCAGTGGGCGAGGGCGCGATCGCTTTTGTGTTGATGAAGGAATATTTGAAGACGCTATAATTTTGGAGTGCGGGAGCTTGCTCCCGCATTTTCAGCAGGCAGCAAGCTGCCTAACTCCAGAGTTTGAATCATGAACATCCAAGACCTCCGCAAATCTCCGCTGTTTCAAGGCTTGTCTGATGATGAGTTGCAACAACTCATGGATAACGCCAAGCCTGTCGCTTTGCACGCAGGCGAAGTGTTGATGAAACAGGGCGATACAGGTGATTCGGCTTTTGTGGTGGTGAAGGGTATATTTGAGATCACAAAACAATCGGGGCAATCGGTGATCAAGATCGATGTGCGGAATCCAGGTGATGTGTTGGGCGAGATGGCTTTGCTGGCGCAGGCGCCGCGTTCTGCGACGGTGACGTCCATTACAGATAGTGAAGCGTTATGTATTTCAAAGAAAGTATTTGAAGATTTATTGTCATCCAGTTCGACGGCTGCATTGGCTGTCTTGCATTGGGTGATGATGCGTTTGAGTCAGAATGATGCCCTGCTGCATCAGCAGGAACGGATGGCGGCGTTGGGCACACTGAGCGCAGGACTGGCGCACGAATTGAATAATCCCGCCGCGGCAGCGCAGAGGAGCGCATCGGAATTAAATAAAACGTTGTTGAAGTGGCAGTCGCTGACTCATCGAATGGAAACAATGGCTTTAAGGGAAAATCAAACCGATTGGCTGGATGATTTCATGAAAGAAGCCTCGCGCCGGTTCGAGTCACCGCTCAAGATTGAGGCGTTGGAAAAGATCGATCTGGTGGACCAGCTTCAGGCTTGGTTGGAGGCGAACGGAGTCGAATCCGCTTGGGAACTTGCGCCCGCAATGGTCAACTTTGGGTGGAATGGCGAGTCGCTTGAAAAGTTGAAAAGCACAGCTTTCTTTAGTCTGTCTGTGCAATGGCTGAGTACCGGATGTTTGGTGATAGGATTGTTATCCGAAGTGCAGCAAACCACCGAACGGATTTCACAGATCGTGCACGCGATGAAATCCTATACATATCTCGATCAGGCGCCGATTCTGGAAGTAGATGTTCATGAAGGCTTGGAAAATACGCTGGTTATTATGCAACATAAATTGAAACAAGGCGTGACGGTCAAACGTGAATATTCTGCAAACCTTCCGCGCATCGAAGCGTATGCCAGCGAGTTAAATCAAGTGTGGACGAATATTATTGATAATGCAGTTGATGCGATGGGCGGCAAGGGAGAAATTATTCTGCGGACGTATGCGGAGGACAATCGCGTAATTGTCGAGATCGTGGATAATGGACCTGGGATGCCGGAGAATATTCAGTCGCGGATTTTCGAGCCGTTCTTTACCACGAAGCCGCCAGGCAAAGGCACCGGGCTGGGTTTGCATATTTCGCACGATATTGTGGCGAACCGGCATCATGGGCAGTTGTTAGTTGAGTCAAAACCCGGCGAGACGAAGTTTAAAGTGGTGCTGCCGGTGAGGATGAGTAAATCGTAGTTTCATTATGTCGTTGCGAGGGCGGTGTTCTTCCGCCCGAAGCAATCCCCTCGTTGTGTTGGAGATTGCTTCGCCCATTCGGGCTCGCAATGACACCGATTAGCAAAGGAGCAAACATGAACAGTGATAAGGTCATGAAGGAAATTCTTTTATCGGCAAAGACGATTGCCAGCTTTGGGTTGTCGTCTAGTGAGGAGAAGGAAAGTTATTGGATCGTTTCCTACTTGAAGGAACAGGGTTATCGAATCATTCCTGTTAACCCAACTGCAACCGAGATCATGGGCGAGAAGGTTTATCCGGATCTGGAATCGATCCCCGATCAGGTGGATGTGGTACAGGTCTTCCGCAAATCGGAGGATGTGCCGCCGGTGGTTGACTCGGCGATAAAGATCGGCGCAAAGGTGGTTTGGATGCAGGCGGGGATCGTCAATGAGGAAGCTGCTCAAAAAGCACGTGAGGCGGGATTGCAAGTGGTGATGGATGCCTGTATGCGCGTGACGCATCAGAGATTGATCGGACCGAAGCCTGTACAGATTTAGTTTATCGGGTTGTTAGTTACAACATCCATGGTTATGAACTGTGGATGTTTGTTTTTAAATGGCGTGATGTGTTTTTTGCAGAATCAGCAACGTGACACCTTGTACGATCAAGGCGCTCAAAGTCGCTGCACTAAATGATATGAGTAGGCTTGTGTTTTGAATCAACAGTCCCAATACCAGATAAAATCCCGCAAAGGCAAATAAACCGAAGATCAGCCCGCGCAAAACACTGTTTGCACCAGCATGTCCGTGATGGCGATGGGCGAAGATCGTGAGAATGCCCGCATATAATGGAATGGTGGTCAACAGCCCCGTAAGCCGTGGACCGATGTACGGTGCGATGCCTGTCATCAGTAAAATAAAACTTGTGCCAACTAGAATACGTGCGGGGATATCCCATAGACTTGGTGTTGATTGACTGACTTCCAACTCAACCTGCTTGGGCATTAGCCATAAACCTACTACGATCACCAAAACGATAGCGAAGAAAAGCGGAATATATGGGAGGTCGAAGTTTTGCAATAACGTGGTCATGCCTGCAAAGACGGATATGCTCCCTAATGCGGTAATCGCCCAATTGAATTTCCTTGCGAGCCACGCATATGTGAGACAAAATGCGATCAACGAAAAACCGCCGCTCAACGTGCCGCGGATCGCGCCAAACGCAAACGTTGTGTCGTGGCTGACTGCAAGGATAAATGCGACCGGTCCCGAAGTCAGCGGCAGACCCACAATCCAACCGCTGACGGCGGGTCCCCATTTGCGACCTGCGAGACTTGCCGAACCAATGATGACTGGCGCTAAAACCAATTTTAGGATCAGAATATTCATTGTTTCCTACATATGTAAATATACAGCCATCAGAATGGTGAAATCTGCCGCTATGTGACCGAGCACCGGCGCCAGCAGACCGTGATTTTCACGTGCGATCTGTCTCCACAGCCAGCCCGCAAAGACCAGCACGGAGAGTCCGAAAATGATCGAGTAACCCTGTACCTTGCCGATCAAGATCAATCCGTGAAAACCTGAGTAAATAAAATCATACAAATATAGACTCTTGGTCGGGTTACCAAGATATCCGCGCCAGAAATATTCTTCAATGAACGGATTGACCAGAGCAAAGTAGGCGATGAACGCAGGCCATGTCGCTGAATTTAATCCAAGGGCAGCGACTTGTGCAGGGAGATCACTGGCAACCTTGAATACATCCCACAGAAAATATAGAGCGACCCCACCACTTCCGCACAGCAGGAAGCTCAGAAATGTCCATTTGAGGTTTGTGCTTTTGAGTAGAAATGTAATGGGGATGTTCGGTCGCGCGATCAGTAACGAAACGACAATAACAGTATGGAATCCCACTAACGCGCCCCATGCGCTATGAAACAGGAATAATCCGAGACCCACCGCGAGATACGCCAACGTTGGCGCGATCCATTTCATGAATTTCTATTTGTTGACAGAGAATTCTTTTGTAATTTTTATAAACTCATTAATAATATAGTCTGTTCCGGCTTCAAACTCTGCCCAGACAAGGATATAGTATATAAATACTGCTCCAAATGGAAGCAAAAAGGTTAATAATAATGATTGGGCGGTCTCGCTTCCCCAAAATGTATTCCAACTTATAAGAAGTGTAAACAAAAACATAAAAATAATAGTCGGATAAAATGATGCTTGGGGCCGAGACTCTATAATGATCTTGGTTTGTGTCTCGAGTGGGATGAACTTTCCGTATACTGTCGGACCAAAACTGTTACGATGCATGGGTATATGTGTCATACTGAAGCCTGAATCGGAGAGTACCCCTCGAAATAATTTGTGTTTTCTGTATATTGCTATCGGATCCCATGGCTCGATATAGTTCTGAAGGTGCTCGACTAATTGCTTAATAGTTGCATTTAAAATGATTTCTGTTCTGTAATAGGGAAAAATATTCATGATGTTATGATATTTCTGTGATGACCGTGTTTTTCGCGCCCGCTTCCATCAGGGACTTGGCTACAGCTTCCGCTTGATCTGGTTCCACCAATGCGATCATGTTGCCGCCCCGTCCACCGCCAGACATTTTTGCGCCGAGTGCGCCTGCGTTACGCGCGGCTGCGACGAGTGTATCAAGTTCAGATGAAGAGACAGTCATTTTATGCAAGAGCGTGTGATTTTTATTCATCAAACCGCCCAGCTCTTTCATTTTTCCTCTTTCGATTGAGTCGCGTGCCTCTTGTGCAATCATACCCGCTTTATCAAATATCTCCTCCCATTTTGCTTTATTTGCTTCCCATAACTTTCTCACATCAGCAACGGATTCTTTGGTTGGTGCGCTGATACCCGTATCGCCGATGACAATGGTGAAAGGTTTCGCAACCTGGAAAGTTTCCATAGCTTGACCTTTGACAAAGTAAACCGGCTTGGCGTATGTGACGACGGTGTTGTCGATTCCCGATGGCGTACCGTGATGCAGTTTTTCGATCTCGTACGCGAACGCATTAACTTGTTCGTCGGTCATTGGGTATTTGATGTGGGTTGATAATGCGCGGGTGAGGGCAACCGTCACCGCTGCGCCGGAGCCGAGCCCAGATGCGACGGGGATCGTGGATGTGATCTTGATGTTGAGTGACGGGAAGGGAGAAACGCGTGAGAGGAAGAAAAGGTTATGGATAACAGCAGCAAGCGGATGGTCGGAAGGAAGCGTGTTTAGTTCCGCGTGCAGGTGAATATCGGGAGCTTGAATCCAGATGCCTGCGGAATCAGAGTCCAGGACTTCAACATCCGCATGCACTTGTGTGACCGGCACAGCTAAGGCGGGACGTCCGTATACCACGGCATGTTCGCCAAATAAAATGATCTTGCCAGGTGCGGAGGATGTGGTCATGGTAGAGCGAGATAAATCTCGCGTTACGAGAGATAAAAGACAGCGATCACAGCCAAACCCCACAATAACACTGTGACCTGTAATGGGCGGTCTTTGAGCGCCACTTCATCGGGTGCGCCAGCCGCGTGACCGGTTTGGATCAATTGCAAATAACGGAAGATGCCATACACCACAAACGGGATCGTCAGCATCATGCTGTGATTCTCCGGCAGGTTGGGCGCAGTGAAGGTGTAAAGCGAATAGGTCACGATGGTGGTGCCGGAGACGATGGTGATGTATTGATCGAGTAGGGGCACGGTGTAACCGTCCAACACTTTGCGGTGTGAACCGGCGCCTTGTGAAAGCAGGGTCATTTCGGCGCGGCGTTTGCCCAAGCCGATGTACAGTGAGAAGAGTGTGGTGATCACATACAGCCACGGCGAGAAGCGTTCCACGGTGATGAGCGCCACACCCGCCGCCACGCGCAAGACAAAGCCAGCTGAAATGATCATCACATCCAACACCGGCACATGCTTGAGCCAGCGCGAATATAAAATGTTGATCGTGAGATACAACGCTAATATCGCCGCCAATGCAGGTGCAAGAAAATAGGCAGTCGGCAGGGCGACCAGGATCAAAACTATTGCTGCGATCCGTGCCACATTGAGCGGCAGTTTTCCAGAAGCAATGGGGCGGTGTTTCTTTTCGGGGTGTTTACGGTCGGCTTCCACATCGGCGATATCGTTAAGTAGATACACCGCGCTGGAGGTGAGACAGAAGAGAAAGAAGCCTGCGAGTGTTTTGGTGAAGGCTTCAACATGAAACAGTTGTTTGTCAAAGATCAAGGCAAAGAAAACAAAGCCATTCTTTGTCCATTGACGCAGGCGCATGGTTTTTATCAGGGCTCTAAGCATGAATCAATTTTACCTTTTTAACGCTCTATCGGGGGCTTAGCCCTCGATAGAGCGTATAATTAATTCATGCCAAAAATACGCTTGGATGTTTTACTCGTCGAACGTGGACTTGCCGAATCACGCGCTAAAGCACATGCCTTGGTCATGGCGGGACAAGTACGCGTCGCGGATCAAGTCGTACTCAAGCCTGCTACGGCGGTGGATACCAAAGCGGTGCTGACGGTGGATACCGGTCCGCGCTTTGTTTCGCGAGGCGGCGAAAAGCTGGATGCGGCGCTGGAAAGGTTCGCCATCGATGTGAAAGGATTTGTGTGTGCCGATGTTGGTTCGTCAACCGGTGGTTTTACCGATTGTATGTTGCAACGCGGTGCGGTGAAAGTATTTGCCATCGATGTGGGCAAAGGCATTCTGCATTGGAAGCTGCGTAATGACAGGCGCGTGGTCGTGATGGAGGAAACCAACGCGCGATATGTTGAGTCTCTGCCGGAGCAAGTGGATTTTGTGACGGTGGATGCGTCGTTTATTTCATTGAAAGTTTTGCTACCAACGATAAAGAAGTGGATCAATAAAGAGACCAGCCTGCTGTGTTTGATCAAGCCACAATTTGAAGCTGGAAAGAAAGATGTGGCGCGCGGCGATGGCGTGATCCGCGACCCAGAGATCCATAAGAGTGTATTGCTCGATGTTTTGAGTTTCGTGCAACAGGAAGGTTTTTCGATTCACGGGCTGATCAAGAGTCCGCTGTTGGGACCGAAGGGGAATGCCGAGTTTCTCGTATGGCTGAAGCAGGCATCGGCTGAAGAGCGAAGCGTAGAACTTAATCCAATGATCGAAGGTGTATTGGGAACATCGCAATGAGATTAATCGCAAGTATATAAAACCTGTCTGGTAAAATCTGTGCATGCCGTCATCCCCTGATTCTGAATTCAATGTCCATCATCCGCAACCGCTGCTGATCGTGATCTCAGGTCCATCAGGCGCGGGCAAGGATACTGTGATGCAGCGCATGCAGGAACGCGGACTGCCGTTCCACTTTGTGGTGACCGCCACTACGCGCGCGATGCGTGCCAATGAAGTACATGGTCGCGATTACTGGTTCATATCGAATGAAGAATTTGCGCGCATGATCGATGAAGATGAATTGATCGAGCATGCGATCGTATATGGCGATTACAAAGGCATCCCGAAACAACAGGTGCGCGAAGCGCTGGCGAGCGGCATGGATGTGGTGATGCGCATTGATGTGCAGGGCGCAGAGACGGTGCGCAAGATGGCGCCGGATGTATTGATGATCTTCATCACCACCGAGAGCGAAGCGGAACTGGTGCACCGCCTGGAAACCCGCAAGACCGAGACTGCTGATTCGCTTGCCATCCGCATTGCCACAGCGCGTAAGGAGCTTAAGCGTGTGGAGGCTTTTGATTACGTGATCGTGAACCGCGATTTTCACCTTGACCATACTGTGGATATGATCCGCGCGATCATCGATGCGGAACATCACCGCGTAAAACCCAGAAAGGTGACCTTGTGATCGACTCGCCTTCCACTTCTAATTCCCCTCAACCTGCCGAAGGTGCCCCGCCTCCCAATGCAGTTCGCGTGGCTCTGCCGCAATCTGCTCCTTATGTGACGTATGCCATCATCGGCGTTACTGTGGTCTTTTATATTCTGCAGGTTGCCAGTGTTGTAATTTATGGTTATCCGGTCACCTTTACCAATATCGACTGGCTGGAATTATTTGGCGCGCGCATCAATGACTATATTCGGGCAGGACAACTCTGGCGTTTGCTGACACCCGCCTTGCTGCATGGTTCCATTACCCACATTTTTTTCAACATGTATGCCCTGTTCTCGTTGGGCACCAGCCTGGAACGTTATTTTGGGCATGGAAGATTTTTTTGGTTATATGTGGTGGGTGCTTTTGCCGGGAATGTTGCCTCCTTTTTGTTCACGGATGGATATTCCGTGGGCGCCTCGACGGCGATCTTTGGCTTGATCGGTGCCGAGGGCGTTTTCCTGTATCAGAACCGCAAACTGTTCGCGGACCGGTTTAGAAGCGCGATCGGGAATGTGATCTTTATTGCGGCGATCAATTTGTTCGTCATCGGGTCATTGCCGGGCATTGACAACTGGGGTCACGTCGGCGGTCTCATTGGTGGGTTGATGTTCACGTCGCTTGCAGGTCCGCAGTGGGCTGTAGAGGCAAACTTATTTGGTTACTCGCTTGTGGATAAACGTCCCGCGCGCGATGTAATGGTTGGTGTAGGGGCGGTGGTGTTTGTCTTTGGTGCGTTGGCTTTGTGGGGGATGGTGAGGTAGAGAGAATAGAAAGTGGTAAGCAGATTAAATGGAGCCCCGGAGATTTCAAAAGATCTCCGGGGCTTTTTGTTTCTGTGGTTAATTCTTACGGCTTGATCTCAAACACTGCGCCTGCGCTGGTGCCTTGTACTTCGGGGAAGAAGGCTTGCCAGGCGTGCGCGGGCAGGACACGATATTCACCGGCTTGTAATGGGACGAGGGTATAGGTCAACACGTAGGTGCCAGCGGGGAGAAATTCTGCAGAGAAGAGGATACTGTCATCGCGGACTTGAGGTTCGTTGAAGAGCCACCAGCCCCAGCCGTCTGCGAAGGGATCTTTGTCATCGAATTGCACCTGTACTTCGGTTTCATCCACACCCAGTTGACTCGTTTTGAGATTGCGATTCAGAATCTCCATGCCTGCGGGGATGAAGTCTTCGACCATCACGTAGTATGAGTCGTGGGGGAGGACAAGCGTCAGCTGGGCAGAGATCGATTGCGTGGAAGCAAGTTGAAGCGCAGAAAGAGACGAGCAGCCTTTTGAACGCGAATCCGGTTTGCAAAAGACGCGGTCGATCTGCATGCCATTATCCAAAGGTCGCACATCTTGTACCGGGCGATTGACGTTCAAGACAGCGTTGTAATATAGACGACCAAGTCCGTCTTCGCGGTTGATGGTGAGCAGGTTGGCTGCCTTTGTGGTCAGGTTGGCGAGCGGTACAAATGTTTTGAGCGGCGTGAGTTGTGTGCCTGCGATATCGCCGCTGGTGAGCGGCGCGCCGTTGAGTGCCGCATTGAAAGCGAAGTCAGCGCGCAGGTCGCCGATGCCGACCATTGCGGCATTGAGCGCCATGATCGCCCAGGCATTATCGTGACCGAGATTCCACAATCCGCTGGCACTGCGATGTGCGGCGAGATAGCGCACAGCATTGAGCAAAATTTGATTGGCAGGATCAACTTGCGCGAGCACATATACCACAGCAGAGGTGGTATAGATCGTGGAGCCGCGGGTCAGGATGTTCTCGCTTTGCGTCTCCCAATGCGCGCTTGAGGCTGTAACGATCGCGGAGGTTTCGAGATTCGAGATCAGTTCGCGCGCGCGCGGGTCGGCAGGATTTAGTTTGTTGATGATATATGCGACCCATGCCCGCCCCGCCGGACTCAGACGATTGCGCTCATCCCATAACTTGCCGGCGATATTCGCATCCGCCAGACCAGCGTTGCTCAATGCGAATTGGATGAACGCAATATCATCGAGCACTGCGCCCTGGGTGTTTGCATCGAGCACGGGTTGTGCGCTCTGCAAATACGTGACCGCGCGACTCAACGTTTCATCGTTGATCACTGTGCCGGCCGCGCGCGCCTGTTGCAAACCAAAGAACACATATGCTGAAATATACGGGTCACTCTTTTCACTGGTGCCCCACCAACTCCAGCCGCCATCCACATTTTGCAAAGACAAAATTCTGCTGACATTCGCATTGAGATTCGTAGCGATGCGTTCCGTGAGCGCCGGATCGCTAACGCCTTCATTGTTCAGCGCGCGATAGACTTCAAGATTCGGCAGGAGATAGGACAGGATTGCCTCGGCGCTTTGCGACTCATCCGGGACTTGCAACACCTCCAACGCCGATAACAAACTGCCAGCCAACGAGGGGCTTAACTCTACATCCAAGCCGCCGCTGGTGGGCACGAACGTGCGCGGCAGTGAGATGACTTCCTGTTGTGAAGCCGCACCGCGTAACACGCCGCCTGTGACGAATGCCTGTGGCGCGGTGTATTGCAAGATCGGTAACTTGCCCCACACAGGCCGTGCCGAATCTTGTAACGACGGTGTACCACTGGTGATCGCCGAGAAAACCACATCCGCTGATTCAGCCAAACCCGCCGTGCCCCACCATTCCACACGGGAACGTCCATTGGCGGGGATATCCAAATTGAGCGTGGCTTTGCCAGGGTCATCGAGCACAAAGCCATCGCTTTGTAAATTCACTGCCACACTTAATGTGTTGGCTGTGTTGTTGTTGACGATCGCCGCCATCAATACGTGATCGCCGCTGACTAAAAATCTCGGCGTCACAGGGCGGATCAATAAAGGCTTGGTGGATACGATCTCTGTTTCAGCCTGACCCACTTTTGTATCGATCGTCAGTCCGCGCACGTCGATGTGCCAGGTGGTAAGTGAATCGGGTAATGTCATCGTTACCTGACCACGTCCTTCGGCATTCGTAATGAGCGATGGATTCCAATAGGCGGTATCGGGGAATTCTTCACGCAGGAAGAATATGTCACCGCCGCCTCCGCCGCCCATGCCGCCGGGCATCAACGCATCGCGACCCGTATAAGCCGCGAGCGAGAGTCCGGTTTCAATGCCGAGCGGTTGATTGCTATAGTAGGCTGGCAGAATATCTTCAGCGTTCGGGTCAGCCAGAGCGAGCACGGCTTTATCGACAACTGCCAAAGAGAATTCGCCCTCCACCGGTTGACCTTGATTGTCTGTTACCACCACATCGAACGTGACATTTTCGCGCGGTCCCGCTTCACCCGGATTCGGAATAACCTGCACATTCAACTCTTGTGCATCCGGCGCTACTGGGATGTTGACAAGTCCCTGTCTAAAATCATTGCCCTGCCCAAGGATGGTGACGTTCACATATACATTGGGTGCATCATCATCGGTGAGCGGTAAAGTAAATTCATCGCCGCTGCCACTGATAGTAAGAACTTCTGCTTTGGAGACGATGCCGCGTTCAACAGTCACGAGCGCGAGTGCATTCGTTGCAAATGGATTCGGGATGAAGATCTTCGCCGTATCGCCAGCCTTATAAGAATCTTTATCTGCTTTGAGTTCGAGTCTTTGGTTGGGCAGGTCGGGCCACGCGGCACTTTCTGAGCCGCCAACCCAGATCAGCACTTGCGTGTGTGCGCCCTGTCCGCTGACATCGAGCATATACGTCCCCGCGGTGGGTGGGGTGAATGAAAGCCGCGCTCTGCCATCGGGTCCCGTAGCGAGATTACTGCTGCTGACAGGTGTATACACCGGCGTATAGGTTGGGAAACCAAAGCTATCCACTTCTTTTTCCCAACGCACTTGCTTGAATTCAGCCGCAAGGGTCTTACCGCCGGAGGGTTCCTTGAACCAATCCACAGTCAATATATCAAATCCGATCTCTTCTTTGGCTGTGCCGAACCATTGATCAGGATGTATGCCGATATAAAAATCAGCGGGGTGAACGTGCGCTTCCGTGCGGGCGCTGACGGGCTGACCTGACTCGTCTTGAACAGTCACCTCGAGCGTGACGATCTGACCCGAATCAGATTCCGGGGTGGCTGGCAGGTCGATGGACAGGATCCCCTTCGGGGTCGTTTGACCCGTCCCTTCTTCGATGAGCTGCCCAAAATAATCGGAGCCAAGGAAGTTCGGGCTGCGGAAAACGTCCAGCCATGTGTCATCCAATAAACCGGTTTGATAATTTGGAATATAGAAATAATCAGGTTTGGCGTAGAAGGCCCATTTCACATTCACGTTGCCTGCGGGCGCACCGAAGAAATAGTTGGCGTTGACCACGGCTTGGGATGTGTTGCTTTGCAGGGCGTTTTCGGAATTGAATTTCACACCCAGATCAATTTCAGGTTTGCGATATTCCGCCACCTGGAAATAAAAATACAGCTCAAGCGGGGCGTTCACAAATTGATAAGAGCCGGGCACCGCGCCTTCAGGCAGTTTAAACTCACCGTTGAACGTGCCATACGGTGAAAGTTGGGCGCTGAAGTTCGTGAGGGATGTGCCGTTGGCGTCGATCAACTCGATCGGAATATTGTTGATGCTCGGAAGTTGATAGCGCCCATTGAATGCCTCGCGCGCCACACCGCGGAAGTACACTGTTTGACCGGGGCGATAAATGGGACGGTCGGTATACATATAAATTTCGGTGTGCGGCTTGCGGATATTCTGTGCATATCCAAAGTCATAGGCGTTGAAGCCCATGTTCCAATTGCTGATCGCCAGCCCAAAATTTTCTTCGCCGGGTACGCCGAGTATGGCAAACAGTTGACCCTCGTGATCTGTGAGCGCGCCCTTCCACATCCCGCTGGCATCGGTGATGCCTGATCCCAGTTGATTGCCAGCGTTATCGTAGATCACGACTGGCGCATTGGCAATGGGAGTTTGCGATGGCAGATCCACGGCCCAGATGAAAGCTTCAGTAGCGCCGCGTTTGAATGTGAGGTTCACCTGACTCGATACTACAAAATATATGTTCTTTGATTGCGACTGGATCTGCGGCGAGGTGGTGTTCA
>Ga0180074_1000028_pt1 | contig 27186 bp, 19 predicted proteins | sample EasRiv366_16_10D_FD_121773 | JGI IMG/M metagenome (GOLD analysis project Ga0180074, IMG submission 121773) | Soil microbial communities from meander-bound floodplain in the East River, Colorado, USA - East River metaG ERMLT366_16_10D | ecosystem: Environmental > Terrestrial > Soil > Floodplain ...
ATGGCAGGGCGCACATCGAACACATCCTGCCCTTCCTCTTCGAAAAGCGAACACATGAACTCGGTCGTATACACCTGGTTTGCATATTCACTGCGGATCATCAAGCCCAGCCGTTTGCCCTTGTTAAAGCCTTGCAATAACTTCTCCACATCAACTTGCATATCGCGCAACTTAACACCTTCTTCATGCAGGTACACACGTTCCGCGCCGGTCGCCATCCCGCTCATCAACGCGAGATAACCGCAGTAATGTCCCATCACTTCCACGACAAAACAGCGGCGCGTTGCCACAGCTGATTGTTTGATCTTATCCACCGCATCCACGATGCTGTTCAATGCTGTATCCGCGCCGATGCTGAACTCAGAGCCGGGCAGGTTGTTATTAATGGAGGCTGGCAAACAGATCATGGGAATGTTGAAGCTGGGGAAGTTCGGACGATTGCTCAATAAATTGAACGCGGATTCATACGCATTCCAACCGCCGATCATCAATAGGGCGTCGATACGATGATCCTCGATCACGCGCGCAATGGAATAGAGATCACGGCCTTTGGGGACCCGGCGTGTCGTGCCCAACATCGAGCCGCCGCGTGAAGCCCAACCGCTGACACTCATCCAATTCATTTCCTCCACATCCCCCTCGATCAAGCCTTCGAACCCATTGCGGACTCCCAGCATGATGTGACCGGCATCCAACCCCAGGCGGATCGCCGCACGCCCGGCGGTATTCATACCGGGTGCTGGCGCGCCGGCGCTCAACACCGCAATCCGGAATCGTTTTTTATCGGGCTCAATAGGATGCGGTAAAGCGCGCACCATCGTCTTGAATGTTTTGAATGCGTCCTTGAATGATGAACTGCGCAAAGACATGGCGCGTTCGTAATCTTTGGCATTCACGGCTTCGGCAACGGCTTGCGTCTTCCGCACGCTTTCCATCAACGGTAAACGTGTCATGCGGTTATTACGGATGCCGATCACAACCGGTTCATCTTCCGGCTTCGCACTCAAGATCGTGTTGACAGCTTCATGTCCCATCAACGTGCTGAGGTTGCGGTCGAAGGCGCTGGGGCGTCCACCGCGTTGGACATGTCCGAGCACGGTCACGCGCACTTCTTCGTTCAACTTTTCTTCCAGCGCCCGTTGCACATCACTGCTTCCGATGTAGTTGCCGTTCCTGTCGCGCGCGCCCTCAGCGAGGATCACGATACTATCGCGGCGACCAGCTTTACGTCCGGCTTTGAGGCGTTCTACCAGTACATCCTGCCAGTTTTCCACATCTGGTGGCGCTTCAGGGATGAGCACCCAATCCGCACCGCATGCCAGCGCACCCATCAACGCGAGATACCCACAGTTGCGTCCCATCACCTTGACCACAAAGGTCCGTTGATGACTCGCCGCGGTGCTGGTGATAGCATCCACCGCCTCCGTGATGCGATGGAGAGCTGAATCGGTGCCGATGGTCATATCAGTGCCTGAGAAATCGTTATCGATCGAACCGACCAATCCTACAATGGAAAGGTTCGGATATGCCGCGGCTTCTTCCGCATTGATCTCACCTGCTGCGGCTAATTCAGAAATGAGCGTCTGCCATTCCTGCCGAAAAATATTCGCGCCGGTCAGTGACCCATCACCGCCAATGACGATCAAGCCATCGATACCGGCTTTGATCAAATTTTTCGCAGCAGTGCGCCGACCTTCACGCGTGCGGAATTCTTCGCATCTTGCCGACCCGATCACTGTCCCGCCCAATTGTAGAATGCCGCCTACTGAATCCCAGTTCATCTTGCGGATGCTATCCCCATCATCCACCAGTCCTTGATAACCTTCATAGATCGCATACACTTCCGCATTGCGATCCAACGCGGTGCGCACGATCGAGCGCACGGCCGCATTCATGCCTTGTGCATCGCCGCCACTCGTCAATATTCCAATTCGTTTTGTCATGTTAACCTGCTCTTCAAGTTTTTTTGATTATTCATGGATTCTACTGCAAATAAGATTGATATGAAAAATAAAACATAAATGTCGAATGTCACTTTTTTAGTCGGAATAAGCCAACCAGAAAAATGCTCTGAAAAGACCACTGTATTAGCTTCAAATTTCTGCAATCCAAATGTACGGCTCGTCATTCGCATCGCTCGTTATACTAGTGCTCGAAGGATTGGGCAGCGTGCCAGCAGAGAAATATAGTCGTTACGAAATCGGCAAGGAACTGGGTCAGGGTGGGATGGCAAAAGTTTATCGCGCCTATGATCCACGCTTCGAGCGCGAAGTGGCTGTCAAGATCCTCAAGAAGGACCTACTCGAAGACACGCAACTCAAAGAACGTTTTGAACGCGAAACCAAGATCATCGCCAGGCTCGAACACGCGGTCATTGTCCCCGTGTATGATGTCGGTTTTGATAACGGTCAACTGTTCTATGTGATGCGCTACATGGCAGGCGGGTCACTCTCCGAACGCATTGAGAATGGGCTCACGCCGCACGAGATCGCGCATATTCTCATCCGCATGGCGGCTGCACTTGATTATGCCCACGGCAAAGGCATTGTGCATCGCGATCTGAAACCCGGCAACATCCTATTCGACGAAAACAACAACCCCTATATTTCCGATTTTGGCATCGCCAAATTTACGCAAGCCTCCACGCGCATCACCCAATCTGGCATTATCGGCACGCCCCGTTACATGAGTCCTGAACAGGCGCGCGGCGATGACGCCGACGGGCGCAGTGATCTCTATTCCCTCGGCATTATCCTGTTTGAAATGTTGAGCGGGCATACACCTTTTGAAGCCACCACACCGCTGGCGATGGCATTTAAACACGCCGTCGAAGAACCACCCAGCATTCTCAAGATCAACCCCAATTTGCCCGAAGGCATTGAAGCGGTAATTTCAAAAGCCCTCGCCAAACAACCGGATGATCGCTACAACACCTGCGCTGAATTCACACACGCCTTCCTCAAAGTATTCCCCGAGGCCTCATCGCTTGAAGCAGATATTGTCACGCCGCTTCCGCCGCGCGCAACGAAACATGAAGCACCCACCGAGCTTCCTGCGCCCAAGCCTGCTTCCAGATCACGCCTTTGGATGACCGCTGGATTCATTGCTCTCGCCCTCATTGCATTTACTACATGGCAATCTTATCAATCGCCTGCGACAAACGCCTCAACATTCACACCGGGACCTGCTACAGCCACACAAGCCTTATCCACCCCGACAACGTTACCCACAGAAACCCTTGCACCCACTGAGACCATTACACCAACCATTCCTATTGTTATCCCCGGTATTGGCGGCGCAGATAAAATTGCACTGACCGCAAACAAAGACGTGTATGTAATGGATACCGACGGCAAGAATATCAGGCAGTTGACTAACACCAACCTGCCGAAGTTCGATCTGCAATGGCTGCCCGGCGGGAATGAATTGCTATATGGCGAAGGGAAGTGTGTTTATAAGATCAATGCAAATACACCTTCGGCCAAGCCCGAAGAACTGGCTTGTTTTACAGATGAGAAATTTGAAGGCTTCCGCGTTTCACCGGACGGCAAATACGCTGCCATCAGCATCCAACGCCGCCTGATCATCTTCCCATTTGACACTGCCCTGCTTGCCGCTGCCCCGTCAGCCTTTGTACTCCAGGGGTCAAGTGCTGTCTGTTTGGATTACACCGATGTTGCGGTTAAAAGCGCGCAATGGTCAGCAGATGGCAAAAGCCTGGCGATCCTCTATCAGGGTGCGATTGGCGATAAGCTCCGGCTTGGCGAGACCATCCGCGTATTGGAAGTGGATACGGAAAGTTGTGAGGATGTTGATCCGCTGATCACGGTTGAAATTCCGGAAAGAGGTTTTGTTCCAGAAGGTTATGCAGCCAATCCTATCCTGCCTGCTTATCACTGGGATGGCGCTCAACAATTTCTGTTCAATACGTACAAGCGCAACGTAGGGTATGGGCAACTCTATCTCTATGATGTGTCCACTTCATTGGCACGCAAGATCAATCCTGTAAGTGGTGCCTGCTGCTATCGTGATTCCATTATCAGTCCTGACGGCACCTACATCCTATTTTTCTTCCAGGATTTGAGCCTTGGCTCGGATAGCGAAACAAAGATGTATTACATCCCGATCGATCAACTGGGTAGTGAAACAACATTTACACCCTTCAAATTACCGGTGCGCTTCTTCCCTGACCCCCGCGAGAATATCGAAGTTGCTTTGCGCCCATCGTTACCGTAATCCGTAACGCGACATTCATGTCGCATGATTTCCTTATCTACCTACAACCCACCACTTGATACACCCTCGCCCTCGGCATGAACAAAAGCATTTTGTACCACGCTGTTTGGGCGCTCAATTGCGCGTCATTAAAAGTTTGTCCCAATTCACCAACATAAAGATGACTGATGTTCTGCTGGCATAAAAGTTCCAAAGTGGTTTGCTCAGAGAAATTTGTGTCATATCTTAATGGGATGGCAGCCCTGTTGATCAATGGTGTGACCCAGATCCCGGCATCGCCACCTACATAGCCTTCGAAAGATTCAGATGCCAGTACTTTCAACTCTGTGGCTGAGATCCCAATGCGTGCATCAGCGGGAAGTTGTGCATTCATCCAATCCATTGCCGTTAGGTCATCATGCCCCACGAGCACGCAACAGTCGGATGGATATAGATCATAAGTAGCAAACGCATTCATTAAAACAAACCCACAGGCAACGAGACCCATGAGTGTTCCGAGCTTTGAGTATTGAATGAGTTTTTCCAGGCCCGCCAGCCCCAACCCGCCCAGAAATGACAATGGTAGGAATAAGATCATCTCAACAAAAGGTCTATCCAACAAGGTCAGGTTTGCGTAGCCAGGGACCAGTCCCCTGACCGGGATAAAGAGACTACCCATCAAAAAGCCCATTGTTAGAATACAGGCGAACGTCAACTGCGGATATTGCCAGTACGCGAAGATGGCTAAAAGCAGAACAAGCACAGTAACCAAAACACCTTTGGGAATGTAGGGGTCAAAAAGCAGGAGCAGAACATCTTGCTTTTGGATGAAGCTGATCTCCAATATGACCACAACAATAACCAGAACAAAGAGAGAAAACTGTTGCACCCGTTGAAGTTTCCCCCACCATGCGGCGATAAGCCATGCCAGAAACGCGATCCCGATGACAACTAGTGATCGGCTGTGCAAAAAACCTGAGACCAGCACTCCGATGCCAAGCATCAGAGTCAGTGTCCAGCGTTTCGGTGGGGATAATGTGTTTGTATTTTGCGAGAGCAGATAAGCAAGACCCAATATAAAGGGGAGCAAGCCAAGGCTCAGCAACGCAGGATACTTTCCCCAGTCAACCGCATGTGCTGGCATGTACCAGCCGTAGGCAGAGAGTCCGATGGCGAAGATCCCTGCCTGATTGGATTTGGTCGCATACTTGATGAGGAAGAAGATCGCCAGCGGTAACACCGCCAAAATCATTTGACCCAGGATCAACATGACCTTGCCGATTTTCGCCTGTGTGATGGATGCCATGAATGCAGCGACAAAGTGGAATCCTACATGGTAATAGTTCGTTGTCAGCGATGTGATGAGTCCAGTTGTGTTATCGCTCAGGATGGTCTTAATGAGCAGGTAGTGTTGGGCTGAGTCGAAGTAGGAGGGCAGGATGACTTTCGAAACAAACACAAGCCGCAGCAGAATGGAGATCGAAAAGAATAAGAGTAGGGAAAAGCTGGTTGGTCTTGAATCAGGCTCGGGGTCGGGTTTGAAGCGCAGGAGAAAAAAGATCAAGATGACGGTCAGACTAATGAGGAGGAAAAGACTGAATGGCGCTAAAGGCTTGAATCCAAAAAGAAAATATAAAACGGATATCAGGGAGGCGGGCAAAAGCCAGCCTGCCATGCCAAGGGTGAGGTATTCGTTTGAAGTTAGATGCCTGCCAAGGATACTTTTTAAAGCGAGACTAACCAGAATTCCACACAAGCCAATGAACAGCAGAATACCAAAAACGATCCGCCATTGATCTGCGATGACCGAGAAAAAAGTTTGCATCACGTTAAGCGCTCAGGGATATGATGTTGGATTAGGATACGACGGTGTACGCGTAGCTGTGACGCGTAGTGTTGGTGATGGTGTGGGGAAATCCAGCAGAAACGGTGTGGGGGATTCAGTAACAAGCGCGGTGGTAGTGGCTTCCTCTGCCGGGTTTGGGAGTTGCAACCCGATGATGGCAAAATTCCCTTCTGCCAGAATGGTTTCATCTTCGAGCGCGATGATGTTGAATTGCAACGGTTCGCCGAGATTCATTGCCACGCCGGTGCAATAGATATTGGTCGGAAAGTCTTCCACCTGTTGACATTCATAACGATTCGTTACGTCGTTATTGCTGATCGTCAGATAAAAATCGGGGTAATTTGATGCGGGTATCAGCAGATTGACCACCATGTTGCCATCGGCATCCACGCTGAAGGATACGATGCAGGGTCTGAGGTCGTGTGAGTTACAGTAGACTAGTTCTGAAATGAGAGTTCTTTGCCTGGCTTGCGGCTGGGTTTTTAAGCGCACCAGTAAATAAATGACTCCAGCAATGACCAGGACAACAAGACCAACAGCTATGGAGATCCCCACGATCATTTTTTTTCGATTCACAGATACCTCATACTGAAACCCTGTCGATAGTGATCTCTGCAGAGTTCACCATCACATCCAGAGCATCTCCATATTTTATTTCCGGGATGGGCGTGGCGATCACTTCCAACAGGGATGGATTTTGAAAGTTGCGCAGCTTTGTTTCGGGGTGTGGATAATACACCCAGCCGTCATATTCGATTTCCTTGAAGATGACCTTGCAGCGCGAAAACGAAAAAGTTTCCGGCGGATGCAAGTCCGTCCATTCAACGTGCTCGAAAGTATATTCCGGTTTGATCATTGAGAAAGCCTGCGGACGGATATCTACGTTCAGTGTGCCGTTAAAGCAACCGCCGAGGTCAAAGCCGCGCGCTTTGAAGATCGGTCGCTGACGTTCGAGCGCACCATAGGGATAATCCGCAGAGGGTCCCGATGCGACATGATAGCCTTGAGCCAGAACACCGCGAACCGTGATCCATTGAGTCATAGGGTGAAATTGTACTTTATAATTTTTCTGCGATTTATGATAAAACGGATGCGGAGACCTGCCATGCCAAAAGCCATTCCTAATTTTCTCGTGATCTGTGCGATCTTGCTCGCCTCTTTCTCCTCTTTGTCTGTTTCCACATCCCAAGCCCAGGATTCAAACCCAGACATGGTTAACATCCCGGGCACGCATCAGGATGAGTTGGGCTGCCCCGGTGAATGGATGCCCACCTGCGAAAACACGCTGCTGACCTATGATCTTGAGGATGATGTCTGGCAAGGCACGTATGAGATCCAACCCGCCAACGACGCCGACAAAAAAGGTCCGCGCTACAAAGTAGCGCTCAATGGCACCTGGGATGAAAACTACGGAACCAATGCCACACGCGGCGGCGCGGATATTCCGTTACTGGTCACTGCACCTACACAAGTTAAATTCTATTATGACCACAAGACTCATTGGGTTGCAGACAACTTCAATAAGAAGATCGTTGTTGCCAGTGGCGATTTCCAGTCCCAACTCGGATGCGCCAGCGACAATGACGCAGGTTGTCTGCGTTCGTGGCTGCAAGACCCCGAAGGTGACGGGCTGTATGCCTTTGCCACACGTTCACTCAAAGCAGGGACATACACGGTTACGCTCACTCTTAATGAAGATGCAGCCCAATCCCTCGGCGATGCCCAGCAATTCACCGTCGCGAACGATGGCGACGAAATCTATTTTGGATATGACGAAGTGAAAAAACAAACCATAATCAGTACAACCGGCGCACCAAAAGGCAGCCTCTCCAAACTCAAAGCCATGTGGGTGAATCAAGATACGCTTATGTGGAACGTGGTCGGCTCGCCCAAATATTCGTATTCTATTTTTTATTCCCCTGATGCCACGCTGAACCTGACTGCAGACGGTGTGCAAAACGGGACTGAGATTCCGCTGACCTTTAGCAAGTCTGGTCCGGGTGGCGATGTTTTACAACGCAATCCCTATTTGAACGGTTACAGTGCCTTCAAGATCGACGCCAAAGATTTTGCCAAGATTCCCGAAGCCGTCAAAGGACAAGTTGCCGTCGTGGTGCGTGATGATACCGGCAAGATCGTGGATGTGACTGGCGTCCAATTGTGGGGTGTGCTGGATGCGTTGTATCCATATGCTGGAACGCTTGGTGTCACATGGAATGGTTCAACACCTACGCTAAGCGTTTGGGCGCCGACCGCCCAATCAGTGACCTTGAATCTTTTTGATTCGAGCGATTCATCCAACGCGCAAAAACTCCCCATGCAATGGGATTCGCAAACCGGCGTATGGTCTATTAATGGCGACGAAAGTTGGAAGAATAAATTTTATCTCTACGAAGTAAATGTCTATGTTCCATCGACAGGCAAGCTCGAAACCAACCTCGTCACCGACCCATATTCGCTCAGCCTTTCAATGAACAGCAAGCGCAGTCAAATCGTAAACTTAAACGATGACACGCTTAAACCACCCGGCTGGGACACAGTTCAAAAGCCCGCTCTTGCCGCACCCGAGGATATTGTCATTTACGAATTGCATATCCGCGATTTTAGCATCTACGACCTAACTGTCCCTGAGGAATTGCGCGGAACTTACGTTGCATTCACTGTCAAAGATTCGGATGGCATGCAGCATCTCGCCTCGTTGGCACAAGCCGGATTGACTCACATTCACTTATTACCCGCCTTCGATATCGCCAGTGTCAATGAAGATAAATCTACTTGGCAAACCGTGGATGAAGCGCAACTCAAAACCTATTCGCCCGATTCAAGTGAACAAGCGAAAGCCGTCAGTGCTATCACAGGCAGTGATGGTTTCAACTGGGGCTATGACCCTCTACACTACACCACACCCGAAGGCAGTTATGCCACCGACCCGAATGGTACGCCGCGCATTGTGGAGTTCCGCGAGATGGTGCAATCCCTGAACCAAACTGGTTTGCGCGTGGTGATGGATGTCGTCTACAACCACACCAACGCCAGCGGACAAAACCCAAACTCGATGCTAGATCGTATCGTGCCTGGTTACTATCATCGCCTCAATGCCGAGGGCAATGTGGAAAAATCCACGTGTTGTGAGAATACCGCCACCGAACATGCCATGATGCGAAAACTCATGGTCGATTCAGTGGTCACTTGGGCGAAGGAATATAAGGTCGATGGCTTCCGCTTCGACCTTATGGGTCACCACATGCTCGACGATATGAAAGCCGTCCGCGCCGCGCTCGATGAGCTCACCCTTGAAAAAGATGGCGTCGATGGCAAGTCCATTTATGTGTATGGCGAAGGCTGGAACTTCGGTGAAGTCGCTTTCAACGCGCGCGGTAAAAACGCCACGCAGCTCAATATCGCCGGAACGGGCATCGGCGTATTCAATGATCGTTTGCGTGATGCCGTGCGCGGCGGCAATCCGTTCGATGATGTTCGCTTGCAGGGTTTTGCCACGGGTCTCCTCTTCACGAACAACACCAACGAAAGTCGTACCATCGAAGATCAGCAATTTGAACTCAACGATTACACCGATTGGATTCGCATTGGTCTTGCGGGAAATCTCGCCAACTATGAACTCGTCCGCGCCAATAGTGAAACAGTTCCCGGCAGTCAGATCTCTTACAACGGCACGCCCGCCGGATACACCGCCGATCCGCAGGAAAACATCGTTTACGTTTCCGCGCACGATAACCAAACACTCTTCGATACTATTCAAATCAAAGCGTCCGCTGAAGCCACGCTCACGGATCGCATCCGCATGAACAACCTCGCGCTCAGCCTCGTGATGTTCAGCCAGGGCGTGCCCTTTTTCCACGCGGGCGATGATATCCTGCGCTCCAAATCCTTCGACCCCAACTCGTACAACTCCGGTGATTGGTTCAACAAACTGGATTGGACATACGAGTCGAACAACTTTGGCGTGGGGCTTCCGCCCGAAGGCACCGGTCAATGGGGACTGTACCAACCGCTTCTCGCCGACCCGAAACTTGCTCCCACAAAAACGGACATTCTCTCCGCCTCAGCTGTGTTCAATGAGTTCCTACAGATTCGCAAAAGCTCCAAACTTTTCCGCCTCGAAACCGCTGACGATATTCAACGCGATCTCACCTTCCTCAACACCGGACCAGGACAAATCCCGGGGTTGATCGTGATGCGCCTGCAGGATAACAACAATCTTGATTCAAGCTATCAAGAGATCATCGTACTATTCAACGCCCGTCCCGAGGCTACTACATTCAGCGATACAGCGCTCGCAAACAATTACTCTTTACATCCAATCCAACAAAACTCGGCAGATGAAGTTGTGAAGCAAGCCTCATTTGAAAATAACACCTTCAACGTGCCCGGTCGCACAACCGCTGTGTTCGTGATCGAAAAGACGGAACCTGCCGCTACTGCCACCGCTGTCCCAGACGCTGAACCTACTGCCACCGACACACCAGACACGGCTCCCAATAAATCATTGACTATCGCCGGTATCATCGCCGCAATCCTTGCCCTTCTGGGATTGGGAATTTTCCTGCGAAGAAAGAAAGCATAAAGAAATATATACCGACTAAACCACAGCGGACACAAAACTATTTTGTGTCCGCTGTGCATTTAATAATCCCGAAGGGATGCCATGATTCTAAACTTGATGTTGATCATGGCAAAACCCCGCAGGGGTGACATGAAATCTATAAGATTATGTCACCCCTGCGGGGTTTATAAAGACCATTTGAATTCCAGGTCTATAATCGTTTCACGCCTTCGGCGTTTTATTCCTTTGTAAACTCAGCGCATAAAATTCCGAAATAGACGTTTACTTCATATGAAAGAAACTTCGCCTGCATAGGATTCTCTTTCAAAATGCCTGCCAAAACTACTGACGGCCATAAACTGTCAGGCTTGCCATCTTCGACCAGATCCACATCAGCGTTGAGCAATTCATCCAGATTCCCATTGTGAATAACTTCTTGCATCCATGCATCATATTTAGCAGAGGCTGGATCAAATCCATACGGTCCGTTCGCATCGTGGGCGTGACCTTGGTCCGCGCTGGCGATAAAGGCGATGCGTTTGTCTGATTCCTTGAGGACATGGCCAATGGCGCGACCGAATTCGTAGTGCGTGTCTAAGGATAGAGTCCGCATAGGGGAACAATGAACCAACTTCGGCTTTGGAATGAAGCGATGTCCCATAAAACATAAAGGCACCACCGCACCCCAATCCAATGGGATGTAGCAAGAGTCGCCGCCGCTCGCGTCGTAGATGTAGCGTACAACTGGCACATTCGAGGTTGTGGCTTCATCGGCGATATCGTGGGCGAGATCGGAGTCCATCTCAAAATCAATTTTCACATCAGGGGACCAATCTGCAACCGCTCGCTCTGCCACACTGATGCTCAACGCCTCCTGCACACGAAAGCCATGCGGATTGATGATGACGACGATGTCAGGCGCGAGGGCTTGCAAGCGTTCGCCCATGGCAAGCATGGTCTGGCGCGTGGCTTCGACTTTGGTGAGATCGTCGATCAGATCTCCAGCGTGAGGGGCAATGCAGGCGTAGATTAGCGGCATGACGACTCCTTTGTTACATTGTTTTACATTTGTTTCATTTGTTACATCGAGTATAACTTCATTGGGAATATATATTGAGGGAATCGAATCGCATCAAACAGGTGTTATCTGTGACATATGCTTGATTGATTTCCGTTTTGGATTTGCTATTATATTTTTATGTTGAGGAGGTTCGCCGCACAAATAATGCTGACACTGCCTCTCATCAACCATCCCAATCATCATATATAAGGAGAATAACATGCCCAAGCAATTCGCTCGTACCATGTTGACTAGTTTCCTGATTTTGCTACTCGTATTCGGCGGGATTAATATGGTCTCTGCTGCCAAGCCTACACCCACGCCTCCCCCCGGGACACCTCCGCCACTCACACCGATGCAAATCTTCGGCGCATGGCATTGTGGTAACCACTATTGTGATTGGAGCACTGTTCGCAATACAGCTGCAGGAGGCGAGTTCGATGTTGCCAACCACTGGCTAATTGACCGTGGCAACGGTCAGCCTTCTGTAAATTTGGTTGTCTTAAGTTTCGTCAACCCGTTGAAGATGCTTAATCAAACCGATACAGGTCTCATGAATATGATTCCACTTGGGATGGATCAGAACGTGGTGAATTATTTCAAGAACCGCGGGATTCGGGTGATGCTTTCGATTGGTGGCATCACCTACACAGATGATTGGGATGCAGCGCTCTCACAGAACGCAACCCAATTAGGTCTTAATGCCGCGGCGATCGCCCAAGCCATGGGCGTTGGCATCGAGATCGATTATGAAAACAGCAGCGACCCGAACATTCCCGGTGTACAGGCGTTTATCGATGCCTATCGTTCACAACTACCTTACGATGCTTCTGGAGCCAATCATGCCAAACGCCTGACGATTGATGTAGGTGCAGGTGACCGCTGGCTGATCGCATTGAACCGCCATGCAACACAATATTGGTTGACTTCTGCCAACCCCGTGTTGGATTATGCCAATGCGATGGTGGGAGGTACCTCCTCCAGCACGCCTACGGATTGGCAGGAACATGTGGATGGCAAGCCACAGTATTCACCACCTGTTCCGCCACTGGCGCCCGCCAAGTTCACGGGTGCTCTGTACCTGAAAGGTAGTATCGCTAACTGTAATAACTTTGCCTCTTCTGAGCAGAAATCATATGCTAACTTCCTGCAAACTCTTGCTCCCAACGGGGCAGGGACCACTGCGGGTATGCTTGGTTTTATGTTCTGGGCAGCAGAATATCCATCTGCGCGGCGCGGTTATACTGCCACTGTTCCGCCCAATACCTGCGAACTTGGAATGGGTGTGGCCGCAACGACATTCAATATTCCACTTCCGATGCCGGCTTTGCGACAGCAGTAATTGCACTCAAACAAATAAGTGTTGAAAATAAGAACCCCGAAATTGATAATTTCGGGGTTCTTATCTATTTCCTGGTTGTTACTGACAGGGACTGGACTGTTTCAAAATAGGCAAGCCGAACGCTTCGTAGACAGGCACGCCATCCCATTCGGGTGGGATGGGCAAGCCGAGTATGAAGGCGGCGGTGGCAGCGGTATCCATTGTATGGACTTGGGTGGTTAACACTTTGGGTTGAACGCCGGGACCGGAAACGATCCATGGAATGGTCATATCTTCAGGCAAGCTGGAGCCATGTGTTGTATCATGTCCGCCATGATCGGCAGAGATGATGATCAAAGTTTCGTCGCGCAGACCGCGCGCATCCAATTCGGCGAGGATCTGTCCCAGCGCTTGATCAGCACGGAAGATGACACTGAATTGTTGTGGGGAAAGCCAGCCATGCACATGTCCCATGCCGTCGGTGGTGCCAAAATGAATGAAGAGCAGACCAAAATCCTGCGGAAAGTTTGCGAGCAATTGTTCAGTCAGCACGAGGTCACGGTCGTTGACATATACGAATGTATCCAGGCTGGCGGGTTCAGTGATCTGACGAAGCTTTTCCTTTCCTACATACATCACAGTTTGCAGACCAGCCGCATGTGCAATATCGAAAAGGTCAGTGCCAATGGCATAGCCTTTGGATGGAATGTAGTCGTTCCAATCCACGCCGTGTTTGGAGGGACACAAACCTCCGAGCATGGAAGCATGGGACGGCAATGTGACACTTGGATATATAGTTTGTGCGTTGAGTGTGTAGGCAGAGTTTTGCATGAGCGCCAAAAGATTTGGCATGGGCGCGAGGGAAATGGCATCAGGGCGGAGTCCGTCAATGGACAGGATCAGCACACGGGAGGCATGAGGCGGAGGCGTGGGGCTAAAGGTCGGTGTGGGAGCAGGAGTCTCCGTTTGGGTGATGGTCGCCGTCGGTGTCAAGGTCGAAGTAAATGCCAAGGTTGGAAATGTAGTGGGCGGGAGGCTCGTCGCAGGTACAACAGCAGGCAATTGACACGCCAGCATCAAGAGTAGGATAAGTGACAGAAATTTGACTTTCATGATGACAGCATCTTATCCAAAGTTCGAAGCGCTGACAATGGACTGATGGTCTTGAAAATAAAAAGCCTCAAGGACTGAGGCTTTTAGAGTAGTGTAGTTTTTAGTTGTCTGTTTTTTTATTTTAAGACCGGATACGACACATTTGATCTCCCGGCAAACAACCGTAACAAAGTTTTGATGACTTTGATTGCCGTCACGATAATAACAACAGCGAGAATAAGGGTTGGCAATAAGTTGAAGAACTGCGCTATCGTGTCTGCATCATCTGTGCTTCCCAGGGTTGCCAACACCGCAGGTGTAAGTCCAAAGATGCCGGGTGTTTTTAGGATAGCAACCGCAAGGATCATTCCAGCCACGTCCATCAGAAGTCCGAGGCTGCGAGTGATCGGGCTCCAGGATTTTTGCCCAAGCATGAAACTGTTGAAGCCAATTTGCAGCAAACTCATGATATTGATCCACGGCAGGAAACTGAAGAAGACTGCCGTGAGGATGGGAAGCACAGTCCACGTATCACCCTTCAAAAAGCGGATTGCGAGCAGGTTGGGATATAGGTTGAAGAGGATCAGCCCAAGGAAGGTGAAGATGATCGTGAAGATGTGGTCAGGCAGATCAACCAGATCAGGGTCGGGTTCTTTTTTCAGGTCTGCTGGATCCCATTCCTTAAACTCACCCTCGATTTTCTTCCCATGCTGGGTTCTTTCAAGGATGGCAAATACCAATACGATGTTTCCGAAGGCTGCGATCAATCCGCTTACCAGTCCTGAAAACCATTGGCCCACGGTGGAGAGGAAGTCTGCGCCGGCGAAACCGTCCGTGACTAGATTCACGCCAAGTCCAAGCAGGGAGGCACCTATGAAGACGGCCCCTACAATTCGCAGGACCCACTCAAACATTGGGTACATGCGTGGGCCGATTAGATACGGATACGGCTGGCTTTTGTACTTTGCGGCGACATCATGCGGAGCACCATATTCTTTCAACAACTGTAAGATGGTCGCTTCATCTGCCGGACCTGGGGACTGCTTCCACTCATCAAGCATATCCTCCAGCGTTGAGCGGATCTCGGCTTCGATGTCGGCACGTTGCTTTTGAGGCAAATGTTTTCCAACTTCTTTTGCATAACGATCGATAAGATTCATTTTATACTCCTTGATTCATGAAACACTTTTTGTGATAACCAACGTGCCAGGTCGTTCGTTGAGCCGCCTTGCCAGCCGAACGGAATTGACCATATCCCATATCAATATGCCTACGAAGATGGCGGCTGAAATATTGACTGTCCACGTAGACCAGGTTGTTACATTACGCAATTCAGAGATTTGTGTACTATCCAGCGTTGCCAGAAAGGTCGGGTTGATTACTTGTTGAGTAGTCACAAGCGCCACAACATAGATGATAGAGGCCAGGCATAAGACAACGTTCGTAGCAGTGAGGGTAGGCGTCCAGTTACCGATCTTCAACTTGAACACATCGTGGATCAAATTCAGAGTCATAAGCACAAAGAAGATGGGGAACCACAGATTCCAAAGGTCCGGGTTAAGGAACGGCACAGGGTTAGCGTCACCTTGAAGCCAGTTCTGAAAAAGAGGTAGTGCGATCCATAAAAAGACAAAGAGATCCATGACAATATCTGTCAGTGCCTCGCCAATGCTGATCTGGCGTTTATAGGGCATCTTCGGTAACTGGGAAACAGTCCACTTCTTCGATCCGGTGTTCTGTACTTGGTAAGGAACTTCATCTGAACGCTCCAGGAATACGAAGACAATGGTGATCCAGAACAATATCTGAAGCCCTACACTGAACGCACCACCGACTGCTTCGCCCACAGCATTGACGAAGTCCAATGGGTTATCTGCCAGCGTAAGAATAAAAGTCACTGTAGCGAAGATTGGGAGCACAATATACAGCACGCGTTGCAGGGTTTGAAGATACGCATCGTACCAGCCGGGACCGATCAAATAACGTCGGGATGGAGCGTACTGGGAGGCAAGCAATTTTGGGTCGCCAAGTTGTTCCAACGTTTCTACGATAACCTTTTCTTGAGCAGACTTAGCCTGATATCCACTTTCCTCAAGCATATCTTCCAACATTGAGCGGATCTCGGCTTCGATATCGGTTCGGTTTTTTTCTGGTAGGTGTCTGCCGACTTCGGCAATGTATCTATCAATTAAACTCATTTCAAGCTCCTTCTTTATTGCAACATCTTCTGGATGGTCTCCGCCATGACAGACCATTCCTGTTTGAGTTTGCTCAACACAGTTTTGCCTTGCGCACTGATCACATAATAGCGGCGCGGCCGGGCTTCATCCATAATGCGCCAATCGGACTGTAACAGCCCCTGTGCCTCGAGCCTGCGGAGCAGGGGATAGAGCGTACTCTGATCCACTTCCAGCCCTTTATCAGACAGTGCCTTGAGCAGAGAGTAACCATACTCCTCCTTGCTCAGCTGACTAAGCACCGCAATCGATAATGTGCCACGCCGCAGTTCCAACAGTATGTTTTGTACAAGTTCATCGTTTTCCATATTTGTCACCTATAGTCACATAATACTGTATATCATACAGTATGTCAAGAGTAAAAGTATAGTGTGATGTGTGCATACAAAACGTCCCGAAGGTTTATTTCAGGTTTTTGAGCGCCTGATTAACAACCTTCGGGACGGTGACTGGATATCTACTTGTTTTATTTATCTTTGTGTTTTAATGAGATTTCGATTCTGCGAATGAACCTGTACACTGGCGGACCGAACAGGAACGCTAACAAAATGAACACGAAAAACGCTTCCTTCCATCCGATGGCAAATACAGGTTGACAGGCAAGCGTGCTCAACAGAAATACTGACACACCTGCTAGAAAAATTTTATTCATCGACTACTTCAACATCGGCATCTTAATACCGTGACGTTTCGCCGCTTCGATGGCGATCTCATAGCCCGCATCTGCGTGTCGGACGACGCCCATGCCTGGATCTGTTGTAAGAACTCGTTCCAATCTTCGAGCCGCTTCAGGAGTCCCATCTGCCACGATAACCTGCCCCGCATGTTGCGAATATCCCATGCCCACGCCGCCACCGTGATGGAACGAGACCCACGTCGCACCGCCGACGATGTTGATCATTGCATTGAGAATCGCCCAATCGCTGATTGCATCCGAGCCATCTTTCATCGCTTCGGTCTCGCGATTCGGTGAAGCGACAGAACCTGAATCCAAATGATCGCGTCCGATCACGATCGGTGCTTTGACTTTTCCGCTCGCGACCAATTCATTGAACATCAAGCCAGCCTTGGCGCGCTCGCCATATCCCAGCCAGCAGATACGGGAAGGCAAACCCTGGAACGGAACTTTCTCACGCGCCATCTTCAACCAACGATGCAGATGTGCATCATCAGGGAATAATTCCATAATGGCTTGGTCGGTGGTGTAAATATCTTCCTTGTCGCCTGATAACGCCACCCAACGGAACGGTCCCTTGCCTTCACAAAACAATGGACGAATATAGGCAGGCACAAAGCCGGGAAACTCGAACGCATCGCTTACGCCGTTATTGAATGCCTGTTGTCGAAGGTTGTTGCCATAATCAAACACCTCCGCGCCCGCGCGTTGAAAATCCAACATGGCGCGCACATGCGTGGACATGGAATCCATTGCCATCTTTTTATACTTCTCAGGATCAGACGTCCGCAATTCATTCGCGGCTGTAATCGATAGTCCTGAAGGCACATAGAACAACGCCTCATGCGCGGACGTTTGATCTGTTACCACATCGGGAATGACTCCACGCTGAAAAAGTTCTGTGTAAATATCCGCAGCGTTTCCAATGAGACCGATTGATTTAGGAATTTGTTTATCCTTAAATTCCTCCACTAAAGTCATCGCTTCTTCGAGATTATCCACAACCATATCCACATAACCGATGGCTCGACGGCGTTCGGCGCGTTCAGGATCCACCTCAACGATGAGTCCTACACCTTCATTCATCGTGATGGACAATGGTTGAGCGCCACCCATCCCGCCGAGACCCGCTGTTAAAACAAACTTGCCTTTCAATGATCCCCAACCTTTGAGTTTTGCCAGCGCGCCAAAGGTTTCATACGTGCCTTGCAGAATACCCTGCGTGCCGATGTAGATCCATGAACCGGCGGTCATCTGCCCGTACATGATGAGTCCCTTTTTGGCGAGTTCGTCAAAGTGTTCCCAAGTTGCCCAATGCGGCACAAGATTGGAATTAGCGATCAACACCTTGGGAGCATCTTTGTGACTCTTGAATACCACCACAGGTTTTCCTGATTGCACAAGTAGCGTTTCATCTTCTTCGAGATTCTTGAGCGATTCAAGAATCGCATCGAAGGATTCCCAATCGCGTGCGGCTTTCCCGCGTCCGCCGTAGACGACGAGGTCATCAGGCTTCTCCGCCACTTCGGGGTCGAGATTATTTTGGATCATGCGATACGCGGCTTCGCTGAGCCAGTTCTTACAGGTGAGGTCAATGCCCCTCGGGGCGCGAACAACTCTGGGTCCAGACATGATGCGTCTCCTTATCCCCGCTTATTTGAGAGATTGAGGCATCTAATAAGGGGGATATATCAAATGAAAAATCCCTCCTGATTATAGTCCAGAGGGATTTTAGGATTTTCTAGGGATTGAGTACTGTAAGGCTGTTTATCACCTGCTCAAATTCTGGAAATACGGTATCTTTAAAATCAAGGTTGGTATAGAAATCGAGTACAACCGTTCCTGTGGGAAGGCTAAAGAATACGCCTGTGTAATACGTTGTGATCCCCTCGCTGGGCCAGCTTTCTTCAATAATCAGGACACGAGTGCCATTCGCAGTCTCTTGAATTTTTGAGGATAGGATCTTACGACCTTTTATTGGACTTTTTTTATTTCTTTCAGCCTGAGCCCATTTTTCGAGAGTCCTGAAATCATCTGGCTGAAAGATAACATCCATGACTGAAATGAATCTGCCGCCTAAATGCTCAGGCCGGATATCGATGGCTTCCACACGGAAGTTATTCGTATTACTGCTCTGTATTTTAGTCAGCCGGTCGCTGATGAGCGGATTCGCCAAAACAATATCCAGGCTATATGCTTTGTAATATTCATCTTCATTGGGGCGTACCGGCATCCAGCCTGCGGGTATGGTTAGTTGAATCCCGGCTCTGTGATCAATGAACATAGTACTCTGATCTTCAAGCTTGCTCAAAGAAGTTCCGGTGATGGGTGAAACCAGCGGCGTTGATGTAGCCGGCACAAGGGTTGGAATGGACGCCTGTTCCGTTTGTTGCGCGGATGCTTGTGCAGTACTGGCTATATAGGTTGCCATGGTGTTGGGGTCAATCGTGGGCACGGAGGGTGCGGCTGTTCGTCCAGGAAGCACACAAGCCATGATCGCCATCAGGATGGCAAATCCGCCCAAACAAAGCTGAAGATTGTTTCGATTCATTGGATCCTCCAAATGTAAAAAATCCCTCACGATTATAGTCGAGAGGGATTTTTTTATTCAACGCACAATGCTATTTGAAAACTTCAATCGATGCCCCAATTTCATTGGCAATTTCAAAGACTTCCTCTTTAAATTGAGGAGTTGTTGATACAGTGATCATGATCAACTTTTTATTGGACTGGAAGACGATCAAACGTTGCTGAATTTTGAGTCCTTGTACATTCTGCTCAACATCCATATATTCAACATCTACGCCGTGAGCATTATCGATTGTGTTCACACCATTTGTCAGTACTTTCATGCCTTGCTGAATAAAGGATTGCTCCAGGGCGCCAGTGATGAACGATAGTGGCATTGTAGAAAGTATAGGGTCATTAAGCGCAGCAATGTTGATATTCGTGGCTCCACCATTCGTGATGTATTTGGGGTTGCCGTTCAATGCCAACATCCGAACCACGTTGGGATCCAAGTTTTTGAAAGCTTCAGCTGCCTTAGCCAGGTCAGGATTTTCTTTGCTGAGTTTTGTGAGCATTGCACTCAGCTCATCTTTGCCGACGGGAATAATCACCCATTCATTGGACAGCACCAGACGGTATTGGTTATCATAATCGATGAATAGATTTGTTCCATCCACTGCTAATTCAGTTGCAACACCAGTCGGGCGCGGAGTTGAGGTTGGTGTGGAAGTAGGGGTTGAAGTAAGTGTTGGGCTGGGTGTAAATGTTGGTGTGGGAGTGAAGGTGGCTGTCGGAGTAGGTGTGTCGGTAGCAAAAGGATTTGGAATATCCGAAACGCCACAAGCCAAACTGGCAAATATCAAAACCATTATAAGAGCTACAAAACTTACCAGGCCTTTGGTCTTTCTCATGCATTCCTCCTTAGTTAACTTTTAAACGAATAGACCTCTCGTTGATTGTAGTAGAGAGGTCTATTTTTTATTTGAGATTTATGCGACTTGCTGTGCCATCAATTCGGCGAAGTTCGTTTTCTTCAATCGGGTTACCAGTTCATCCTGAGCATCGCACCATACGGAACGAATGGGACAATTATCTTCAAATGAACATACGCCATCGCCTTGCACACACTCATTAAGTTGAATGGGGCCATCGATGGCTTCGATGACTTCGAGCAGGGTGATCTCCTTGGGGTCGCGTGCCAGCGTTACCCCACCGCGTGCACCGCGGGAAGTGTGGAGCAGACCCGCGATCGAAAGCTGTGAGATGATCTTTGCCAGAAATGAGGGGGGAATATTCTGTTCCTTTGCCACGGCACTGGTAGCGGAGCGCTCGGCATTACCGGCGCGTGCCAGATGTAGAACTGCGCGTACTGCATAGTCCGCCTGTCGGGTGATTTGCATAAAGTACCTTTCCTCTCGAAAAACAGAGAAACCTTGTCTCTTAACACGATTTTATATTCGTCGCAACTATGGCACAAGTGATAGAGGTCATGGATGAATTATGACCTTTTACTCCAAATAAAGACCCGCCATATACAGCAGGGGCGACCCAATATGGTTGGCAAGGTGTTTTGCGCTTGCCGGGCGGGTCGCCCCTCGGTTTGGAAAACAAGAAATTCAGGTTATTTTGTCAGCCGCAGGTTTCCGGCGCCCATGTTGATGATGATGGTCAAAGTAGGTCCCTCGCCCTGTTGCGAGTAGATCTTACCCTGTTGCAACCAGCCCTCGCCAAAACTGACATCTGCCAGGGTGCTATCCACAGTTACGCTGGCGCTCACACCTTCTGGAATAACAATTGTCAGGTCGCTGAAGCCGCTGTCAATGCTCACAGTGGCAGCTTGTTGCAGGTCACCTGAAAAATCCAGGGTATAGTTGCCGGCGCCGCTGTTGAAGATAAAGGTTTTGAAATTAGCATTTGCCAGCCCTTCCATCGTCACATTGGATGCGCCCGTGGTGTAGTTGAATTGCGACATCTCCACCTTGTTCGGTTCAGAAAATGACAAGTCAACTTCCGCTGCGCCATCATTGATGGTCAGGTTCTTCAATGCCAGCCCGCCCAATTCAAATTTGCCGTTGTAGGCACCGGCTGAGATCGTCAGGTCCATAGGCGCTTTGCCCAACTTCAGATCCCACTCGTTCTTTATATCATCAAAGGGTGGAAGTCCATCAAAATTACCCTGCCTGATCTCGATCTCTCCGGCTTTTGTAGTGACCTCAGGCTTTAAGTCTTCGACATTATACAGGACCGTGCCGTCCACCAGATTCTTCGCCCCAGCGGATAGGTTCAAATCGCCTGCTCCAAATTCGACATTCAAACGCGTCTCATCTGACTTTGGGTCCGCTACCGTTATGGAATCCTTGATCTCGGGCCCAGCCTTTGCGCTCTCGGGTAGGTCAATGTTAATCCCACATGCCATGCTCGCCAAAGCAAGCACAAGGATTGCTGAAATAATTTTACCGTTCATTGTGAATCTCCTTCTGTGTCTTATACGGAGGAGATATGGATTGGTTGCGAAAATAATTCCCCATTTCAATTTCGCGCTGAGCAGAGTGAGGTCAGTTCTCCCGAAGGGGACCGAACGCAGTCGAAGCGTATAGCTGGCAGAAGGCTCTTTTGCTATTGATAAATTGTCCTTCGACTACGGGCATCGCGAAGTACAAGAGCGCTCAGCCCTCCGCTCAGGACGAAGTATTATGCTACCTTCCGCCCTTTCGGGATTTCTTTAGATACTGCAAATGCCGCATCCAACGCCTGTTGAATGGAACGGATCTCAATGATCTCAATACCAGTGGGATACGGTTCTGCTTTACGTAATGCTTTGGGAACGATAGCAGTTTTGAATCCCAGCTTCTGTGCCTCGCGCAGACGCGCCACCATTTGACCGGGCATCCGCAACTCACCGGCGAGACCGATCTCACCGATGAGCACGGCGTCTACTTTCACAGAAACATCTTTCCATGAAGAAGCGATTGCCATGGCAATCGCCAGATCGGCAGCGGGTTCGTCAATTTGCAAGCCGCCCACCACGTTGACGAAAATATCCTGTTCAGCAAGTTTCAACCCTACTCGTCTTGTCAACACAGCCGAAATTAACAGCAGACGGTTGAAGTCCACGCCGTTTGCGGTGCGACGTGCGTTGCCGAATTGAGTGGGAGAAGTGAGTCCTTGAATCTCAACCAGAATGGGACGAGTGCCTTCCATCGTCACAGCAATCGCTGAGCCTGCCGCGTTGATCATGCGTTCCGCAAGAAATGCTTCAGACGGATTTGTGATTTCGACAAGTCCGCCTTCGCGCATTTCGAAGACGCCCACTTCAGCAGTCGCGCCGAAACGATTCTTTACCGAGCGCAACAAGCGATATGCCTGGAAGCGGTCCCCTTCGAGATAAAGCACCGTATCCACAACATGCTCCAACACGCGCGGACCAGCGATCGTCCCTTCTTTGGTGACGTGTCCAATCACAAAGACCGAGATACCGCTGGTCTTGGCAAGTTCACGCAATTGCGATGAACACTCGCGCACCTGGCTCACCGAACCCGCGGATGAATCCATATTGGAGAGATATGTGGTTTGGATCGAATCAACGATCAGGAGATCAGGTTTGACTTCATTGACATGATTCAGAATGATCTCAAGATTTGTCTCTGTGACCAATAATAAATTTTTAGGTAAGGGCACAGCGGACACTTGAGAAGATTTTGACGATTGACCATCTCGCTGTGCCCCGACGAGACGTGTTGCGCGCATTTTGATCTGGCGTTCTGACTCTTCCCCCGAAACATACAATACACGTTTGGTCGCCGCCATCTCCATTGCCATCTGCAACATCAACGTGGACTTGCCGATGCCGGGGTCGCCGCCGATCAAGACGATGGAACCAGGCACGATGCCGCCGCCGAGCACACGCGCAAACTCACCGATGGGCAGGTTGATGCGATCTTCGGCGTCAGAGGAGACATCGCCAATCGAGCGCGGAGCAGACCGACCCGTTAGTCCGCGAACCGCAGTGGTCTTCGTCACAGGTTCATCGTGGACAACTTCCTCCACCATGCTGTTGAACGCTCCGCATTGCGGGCACTTGCCCATGTAAGACGCTGTGGCGCGCCCGCATTCCTGACAGACGTAACGAGTGTGTGTTTTTGCCATACGTCGAGTATATCAGAATTTATGTTCTAAAACCTTAACTATGACAAACGTCCCGTTTTTAATTTGAAATGCTCACTTCGAAACTTTTGAGAATTCTTTTGCGTTATAGTTGTATCAATTCTTGTTCTGGATAGGAGGTCATAATGAATTCAACTTACCGCTTTGCCCAAATCTTTACGGTTCTCGCATTATTGATTGTCTCTTGTTCTCCACGGGCTACCCAGCTTCCAACAGTAGTGGATGTGGAAAATGAAGTTCGTGTGCTTCCCACAGCAACGCGCAAACCTATTGAAACTGCAGTTATTCCCTCTGAGATCACAACAATTCCACCTGTAATTAATACCGACACCCCAATCCCTGTGCCAACAGATGTACTTTCGTTAATAGGCACACCCCTGCCTGAAAACCTTGAACCCATTGGTATAAATACTTACACGCGTCTCAAACGAATCGGGCAATGGGGTCGCGGTTCCATTCAGGGAGTCGGATTCACTCCAGATGGCAAGTCTTTTATTGCAATTAGCGAAATGGGATGGTCCATTTACAACATTGAGACGCTAGATTTACCGCCTCAATGGGCTGCATTTGATAAACCATTTTTATTCGACAACTTTTATTTTAGTAACGATGGGACTCTGGTTAAGTTCTATCGTTCAGACTATAACAGCAGCTTTACACAGGTAATGAGTTTCCCAAACGCTGAGATACAGAAACCAGAGTCTGACACAATCTGGCTGGAACCTGATGCTGTTATTGACTATAACGATATAACGCTAAGATCACCTGATGGGGCGAAAACATTCAGAAGCAATCTCGAATACGGGTATAACGAGGTAACTTTTAGTGAAGAGACATCTGTTCGAGAAATGTATGATGGTAGCCGTAACCTGCTTTACAAGTTTAGTGACGATGCGCCCTATGTCTCTTATTCTGACCGCAACGGACCAGAGGGATGTGACTTAAGTGTGTTTAGTCCGTGCGGAAATGCGCTTATGGCAGTGGCAACAACGCCGATGAAGGCGCTCTTCTCGTCCGATGGCACAACCGTTGCTACTTTGTACGATACACCCAGTTTATACACCGGGATAATGCGAGCTTATAGCTTCATTCGCATTTACGAAAGTTCCAGTGGCAGCCTGATTGGCTCGATTGGCGGTTTTACAAAACCTGTTCAGGACTTTGGATATTCCCCGGACGGCAAATTACTTGTAGTTGGTTTTGTGGATGGTTCAATAATTTTGTGGGATATCAATGGCGCAAAATCCATTTATGGTGCAAGGCATATGAATGCTCCGACCTGGAAGGTAGTATATTCATATGATAGCAAATATTTATTAATACAGCGCTCTGATGAACTTGAAGTCCGCCTAACGACCAACGGCGCACTAGTGTATCGGTTTGGCATGGCAGAATTTGCCGTATCACCAATTCGGAATCAGATCGCCCTCGGCGACAACAATGGAAACATCCAAATTCGCGACCTTGACTCCGGCGCAGATGTCATGAATATCAAGGCGCATGATGATCGGATCTACTCAATAGCCTTTTCACCAGATGGACTATATCTTGCCACATCAGGCAGGGATTGCGACATCAAACTATGGGATTTGGGATCCGGAAAGTTGCTGCATTATTTTGAGGAAACTGCAGTGGACGCCTACGAAATTGGTGATGTTTCGCGCATCTTTTCCACGTACCTTGAATTTGTTCCGGGCAAGAATATGTTAATCGGGTTTGGTAGTTGGGGCACGGTCGTTAATTGGAATGTAAATTCAGGCGCAACAAATTATGTTATTCAGTCCAGCGCGCTGGAATACTATAACGGCATGATTACTCTCAAGCCACATTTCCCTGAATTCTTTGGTACAGATACGGTAAATGACCGTTTCTATATCAACGAAAATGGATTCAATCTCGTCACAGGAGAAAGTCTGGGAGCTTATACTGCTCCCGCGAATCTACCAGAAGGATGTTCATCTGTTGGACCTCAATCAGTCGATCAGAAATTACTTTTTACGCTGGGATACGATTCGCATGAAGGTGAAATTTGCATACTCAACGCTGAGTCAATGGAATTGCTTGGTTCACTTCAAGCGCCATGGGCGAATTGGTTATATCTTTCCCCTGATGGGAAACAATTGATTGTTACAGTGGGAAGCGGTTCAGTTTACGTTTATCAAATTGTTCAATAAATTATGTCTTGCAATAAAAAATGAGCGGAGAATTTCTTCTCCGCTCATTTTTTAACTTGCCATCACGGCATCGAGACGTAGACTTGATTCAGCAGTTCCAAAAATTCACCGGAGGGTCTTTCTTTGAGAATCTCTTTGCGTGAGTCGCGGTCGAGGGTTTTCAACAAAAGATATTGCACGGCATACTTGCGGAAGAGACGTTGCCCATCCTCTTCGCCGTAGAACTGCACGCTCTTCTGCAAATGTTCGTGGACAGTTTGCTTCAACAACTCAGTGGGCACCTGTTCGCGATCCATGCCCATAAAGATCCACGGATTGGCGATGGCGGCGCGACCGATCATCACCGCATCGCAGTTTGTATGTTGCTTCATTCTTTGGATATCAGCCACGGTTCGGACATCGCCCGAGCCGATCACTGGTATCTTGACCGTTGACTTCACTTCGGCAATCGCATCCCAATCGGCGTTGCCGCTGTAGCGTTGTTCCTTCGTCCGACCATGCACCGCGATTAACGAGCCACCTTCCTCTTCCACGATGCGCGCGATCAACTTATAGTTTTTATCTCGGTCCCATCCCAGACGGATTTTGCCTGTGACCGGCACTTTGAGATTGGATGTCAGTAATTTGAAAGTGCGCGCGATCTTCTCTGGTGTTGGCATCATACCCACGCCCGCGCCGCGATCCGCAATGGACTTGGCGGGACAGCCCATGTTGAGGTCAATAATATCGGGCTTGAGCGGTTCGATCTTCAACGCGGCTTCGAGAATCAAATCCGGGTCGTCGCCGTAGATTTGGAACGTGATAGGGCGTTCGGCTTCTTCGTAATAGAGGCGTTTCGCGGGTTCCTTCGAGCGACTGAGGATCTTCTCTACTTTCACAAATTCGGTATAGCTCATCGCCGAGCCCAACGCGCGGCAAATGGATCGGAAGGGCCAGTCCGAGTAGCCGTCCATGGGCGCGAGGATCGTATCCCCGTAGATGGGGACATCGCGTACATAAAAATTGGGAGTTTGAGTTTCTGATGTCATTTTCCGTGAGTATAACAGAATCTTTATACCAATCTTGGTGCTATACTGAACGAGCAAAAAATCCACTTCCGAGGCTCTGAAAGCATGAAATCCCTACTAATAATCTCTTCTGTTTTTTGTATCATTGTAACAGCAGGCTGTGCTTCCAATACGCCAACACCAATTTCAACACCTGAGCCAATTAGCGAAGCTTCGCCTCAAACCGACCAGTGGTGAGGCGGGGTAGAGGCGCTGAATCAAATGTGATAGAGTCGCTTGCGAAGGAGAGTGTGAGATGACCAATGTCAATGAAATCCTTCGC
>Ga0180074_1000029_pt1 | contig 27108 bp, 24 predicted proteins | sample EasRiv366_16_10D_FD_121773 | JGI IMG/M metagenome (GOLD analysis project Ga0180074, IMG submission 121773) | Soil microbial communities from meander-bound floodplain in the East River, Colorado, USA - East River metaG ERMLT366_16_10D | ecosystem: Environmental > Terrestrial > Soil > Floodplain ...
AACGGCGTCACCAGCGGACCAAACTCAATTCGGCTTGTATTGCACGCCAGCCAGGTTAACGAAGTCCACAATTCGAGCGATTCCAAGTCCTGTGCATTGGAATTTGTAAAGTGGTCAGAACGATACAACCCGACAAATCCCAACTCTTCCACCAAACGGACGATCTTCTGCCAGCGACTCCAGGTAAGTCCGTTTTGTCCTTCGATCATGATCGCGATTTCAAGCATACAAGCTCCTTATGGATTCAGCCAGCTTGCTGACGTATTACGGGAGCAAGCTCCCTGAGTCCAGAATCTATTTGACTAACTTCGGCAACGCCAACCATTTGCTCTTATGTTTGGGATGTTCGGACTCGACCAACATCCGCTTCTCGACTAAGCTGGTAATTGTGCGCGCTGTCAAATCTTTTTTCCACCCGAAGAGTTTGTTCACATCGCTCTCCTGCCCAGCGCCAACTGACTCAAAAAAGAGTTCAACAAGTTTTGCGCGCGCTTCGCGTTCACCGATCTTGCGCGCACGCTCAGGAAGGTCGGGAAAATGTCGCGAGACAACTTCATAGATGAATGAATACTTCCATGCACCTGCTTGCGCGACACCGACAGGCAGAATCTTAAAATCAGACTGCAAAATTTCGAGCGCTTTATTGAATTCAGACTCTTTGGCATTGGCCAGTTTCGCTGCCTTGCGCAGATCAATAGTGTTCAACGCGCCTTCATTCAATATCGCCTCGTAGACTTGTTTCGCGGATTGCGGCAAGCGTCCCTCTTCGTATGCCAGCAAATAATCTTCTTCGGGTGAGCCATAGTTTTCAGACAAGGCATAAAAATAAGGCGCAATATCCAGTGAGATCATCGTCGCTTTTTTACGGAGAATCTTGGCGTAATACCAGATCTTCTTATCGAGCGCGCCATCTTTCCAGCCCCACGTGATGTGTCCGGGATCATCATGCTTATCAGCGACGGGTCTTTCACCAGCGACGGCTGTCCACAAGCTGGGCATATCGATTCCTTTGATGGGCCAGAAATAGATAAAGCCGCGTTTGTCGACGAAGGTCAAGGCTTGGGTTGGCGATGAGACTCGTTTAGCGGGAGGCAGGTTGAAGGTCCGCGTGCGATGCGTTTGTAATTTCTTCAAATCAATGGTGGGCATGTGAGTCCTATAAAAACCTGACAGGTTTTATTGTGGATAATCCCGTCACGACATTTGCTTTGCCAAAGTACAATAATTAATCAAGCTCTTTCGGAAACCTATCAGGTTTGGTAATTTCTATGTCGATTATAATCCTCCGCTATGCGAGTCCTTTTTATTTTTCTGGATGGGATCGGATTGGGTGAAAACAATCCAGAAATCAATCCGTTTGCAAAAGCGAAAATGCCCAATCTGAATGCGCTGCTGGATGGCAGGTCTCTGCTCAAAGAGTCCGCGCCGTTTCATGGGGAACGCGCGTCGCTGGTTGCCATTGACCCAAATGTAGGCGTGGCTGGTTTGCCGCAATCTGCAACGGGGCAGGCGATGTTAGTAACGGGGAAAAATATTTCAGCCGAGCTTGGTTATCACTACGGACCGAAACCCAACCCGGCAGTCGCTGAATACTTGAAGACCGATACAATATTTTCAAAGTGTGTGACAGCGGGAAAGAAAGCCGCGTTGTTGAACGCGTATCCGCCGCGTTATTTTGATGGGATCGATTCAGGCAAACGCTTGTATTCGTCCATTCCGTTGGCAGTGACAAATGCTGGCTTGCCTTTATTCACCGATCAAGACTTCATAGCAGGACGTGCCCTCTCAGCAGATTTCACCGGCGAAGGCTGGCGGACGATGCTGGGCTTTCCCGATGCGCCGGTCATGGACGCGCCCCAAGCCGGACGTAAGCTTGCTACGCTTGCGAAAGAATATGACTTCTCTTTATTCGAATACTGGGCAAGCGACTATGCTGGTCACAAGCAACAGATGGAAACAGCTGTGGGATTGATGGAAACGTTTGATGGGGTTTTAGGTGGATTGTTGGAAGAGATGGTGGATGAAAAAGGAAAGGCGAAAGAAGAATTACTTGTGGTTGTTACATCTGACCATGGGAATATGGAAGACTTATCAACGCGCAAACACACAGATGCTCACATCCCTGCGTTGGTGATCGGGGAAAAATCAGCGCGCGAGGAGTTTACGCGTGAGATGACAGACCTGACACATATTGCGCCTGCTATATGGAGGGTCGTGGGGAAATCTTGATTGATGAAATCAAATAATTTTATGAATCGAAAGAGATTATTATCATTTACTGCTCTTGGAGTGGTAGTGTGGGCATTATTTACTCAATTTTATACTGCAAAAAATTACACAGGTCCAAATCATCCATATTATTCCGGTAATTATGCTGTCCATAATCCGGTGCTTACAAAAGATCTAACTGTCGTTTCGTACAATATTTGGTTTGCAGAGAATATTGACCGTGTTCTATCAGAAATGAAGGAAATTGAGTCGCAAAAAGGGTTGGATATTGTTCTCCTGCAAGAGATGGATGAAACAGGTACTGAAAAGATCGCGCGGGAACTCCAAATGAATTACGTTTATTTTCCAGCGGCAATCGAACCTACATACGATAAAAACTTTGGGAATGCCATTCTGTCCAAGTGGCCGATTGTTGACGCCCAGAAACTTATTCTGCCACACAAAAGTTTATCAAACCGCATGAATCGTATTGCCACAAGGGCAATAATCAGAATTCGCTATATTGATATTCTTGTGTATAGCGTTCACACGGAATCTGTATTCACACTGCCGCAATTCAGAGAAGATCAGTATATGGCTGTCTTAAGTGATGTTGATCCTAGAGCCAAGTTTGTTATTGTTGGGGGAGATTTCAACTCCTTCACGGATGCGCGTGTAGCAGATATTGAGGCTGCCTACCAACAAGCCGGTTTCACAAGGGCATCTGAGGGTAGCGGGAACACGGTCGTCAAGTATGGAATTGAGTTATCCCCTGACCATATTTTTGCAAAAGGTTTTGTTGTCGAAGAAGCAGGTAAATTTACAATGGCAACAGCGAGTGATCATTTTCCAATTTGGGCCACTCTAACACTGAGCCGATAGGAAGAAATATTGTATTTGGCCAATTAACTGTTTCTTGATGTGTGATATCTGGCAATTTCGCGTCACACAAACCGCATAAAGACCTGATTGCCGAGCAGTCGTCCGCGTTTGGTGAGCCTTAAGACCTCTGAGTTTTTTGAAAACTCGGAGGTCTTTCTTTCAATCAACCCCAGCTTCAATAATTCGTCAATTTCGTTTCCATAAACATCACGCAGGGATTTCTCAAAGCGTGTTTGAAATTCGTTCTCTGAAATGCCTTCTTGAGTCAGGCGCAGACCTGTCATCATGAATTCGGACATATCGTCTTTGGGTGTTTGTTTGTGTTGGTTGACGGTTGCGGGTGAAAGTGGAAATTCGATATTAGATATTCGAGAATTGGAACTCGCCAGTCTCTCGATGTAGGTTTTGATTCGGAGTACGTTTGAATAGCGATAACCATTGGCATATCCGTGTGCGCCAGCACCGAAGGCAAGATACGGCAGTCCGCGCCAATATTGGAGGTTGTGGCGGCAGGCAAGTGAGGGAGTCAAAGGTCGAAGGTCAAAGGTCTGCTCTTCGACCTTTGACTTTTGACGTTCGACGTTCTTTGCCCAGTTGGAAATTTCGTACTGAACATAACCAGCCGCTTCCAGCGTCTCACTCGCCCATTCATACATTTCCGCTGCGAGATCGGGGTCAGGGATGGGAAGTAAGCCTTTCGATGACCAGCGTCCAAAGGGTGTGCCATGTTCGAGGGTCAGTGCGTAGGCGGAGATATGTTCGGGATGTAGGTCCAAAATCCGTCTGACGGTGGTTTGCCAGGTTTGCAGAGTTTGTTCGGGGAGAGCGTAGATGAGATCAAGATTCAAATTATCGAATCCCACTTTGCGGGCGGAGGTCACTGCTTCGATGACAGTGAAAAAATCGTGCGTGCGTTCCAACATGCGGAGTTCTTCCATATTCGCGGATTGGACTCCGAAGCTGATGCGGTTGATGCCGATCTTGCGCAGTGCGAGCAGGTTCTCGTAAGAGACAGTTCCCGGGTTGGCTTCGATGGTGATTTCGGCGTCTTCCGTCAAGGTGAAGGCAGAGCGAATGCTTTTGAAAATAGAATCAAATTGAAGCGTGGAAAGAAGCGAGGGTGTTCCTCCTCCAAAGAATATTGTATGCACTTTAGTCGGATGGTCTGCTAGTCCCCTAGTCTCATAGTCTTTCAGTTGTTGACCCACAAAGTTAACTTCACTATTCAATGCATCCACGTAGGCGGGAATCATTTCTTCCTGTCCTGCATAAGTATTGAAGTCGCAGTAGGCGCAGCGGTGCGTGCAAAATGGAATATGAAAATAAAGTGAATAATTCATTATTGTCATTATAGTGCATGTCAAAATTGATTACACAAAAATATTGACATACAGCCAAGACATAGTATAAATAACTCAACAGAGTCTATTCGAAAGCGCTTCATTCGTTACACAGGGCACACATCCTGTGGATCGTTTTGAAGTAAAAAGTTCGTGCTTTCGGATGGGTTCTTTATATTTTTAACCCCTGGAGGTGTGAGTGAACGCGACTTTGAAATTGGGAGAGCATTTTATTTTCGATCTCTCCGACTGCAGCCATGAGATTCTCATGGATAGCGAGAAATCGTACTCGCTGTTTGCGCAAGCCGTCCGCGAAAGCGGCTTGACGGTTGTGGATGAGGGCTTTTACAAGTTTAGCCCGCATGGCTTTACCTGTTTTTTGCTTCTCGCAGAGTCGCATGCAAGTTTGCATGCCTGGCCTGAATATGGCTATTGCGCCATTGACCTTTTTACCTGCGCGATCGGCAAGGATATGATGCCTTTAATTTTACGCATCAAGGAAGCCTTTGGCGCCGATAAATTCACACTGCGCAAGATCGACCGCGACGCAGAGCTGGAAACTCAATTAGCGGTGGCTGTGTAATCCACAGGATTGATACGCATATGAGTATCTGGTTTACAGAAGAATTACATCCGTATTACCGCAAGGGGATTCGCATCAAACAGATTTTGGCAGATGAACAGACTCAATATCAGCATCTGCAATTTGTCGAAACTGAATTCTTCGGCAATGCGATGATCCTGGATGGCATCATCCAACTCACTGAACGTGACAACATGGGCTATCACGAGATGATCGTGCATGTGCCCATGCTCGCGGTCGGGAAGCCCAAACGCGTGCTGATCGTCGGTGGCGGTGACGGCGGTTCATTGCAACAAGTGTTGAGATATGACTCGGTCGAGGAAGCTGTCGTCTGTGAATTGGATCAACGTGTGGTGGATCTTTCACGCGAACATTTTGCCGCTTCTTTCGGCGACCCGTGGGCTGATCCGCGTGCCAAGCTGCTCGTCAGGGATGCCTTTGGCTACCTCGAAGAAAACCCCGGTCAATTTGATGTGATCGTCTCTGATACCACCGACCCCATCGGCATGGCGGAGCGTCTGTTTTCAGATGAGTTTCAAAAATTACTCGTACGAGCGCTCGCTCCCGGCGGTGCAGCAGCAACGCAGTGTGAGCAACCGTATTTCGATACGGCGTTGATCAAGACGATTTACCAATCTGCCAAGGCATTGACCAAAAACCCAGCGTACTATTACGCCAACATCCCCACCTATCCCGGCGGCGGAATTGGATTCATGTACGTCTCTGACACACCATGGACAAACGGGCTTGCCACTCCATACCCATCGGGTGAAAATAAATATCTCAACCCTGAGATCCATAAGGCGGCGTTTGCCTTACCCGAGTTTTTTAGAAAGGAACTATACGAATGACCACACCCTTAAGAGGAACAAATTTAGAAATGGAAAAAGAAACTGAATACTGGGGAGTGTCATCGAGCATTGACTTGTACAATTGCGATTTGGCACTTATGCAAAACGCGGACGCGATCCGCGAGTTTGTTGTAATTCTTTGCGACCGCATCAAAATGCGCCGCTATGGCGAAACACAAGTTGTGTTCTTTGGCGACGAGCCTCGTGTACAGGGCTTTAGCATGACCCAACTCATTGAAACCTCGCTCATCTCTGCTCACTTTGCGGATGCCAGCCGCGCCATCTATCTGGATGTGTTCAGCTGCGCACCCTACGACCCAGAAGATGTAGCAAAATTTGCAACAGAGTATTTCAAAGCCGACCACTATAATCTCAATGTAGCGCATCGGCGTTAATCAGAAAAGAAATTTGCAAGCTATAAACATAAAAGTCCCCGGCAAAATCCGGGGACTTTTATATTAATCATACAATACACATATTTGATGCAAATGTAAGATTGCCCGCCCTGCCCCAATCTGGATTTCAAAAGGAGATACTATGGATGCAATCAAGGGTTTACATCACGTCACTGCAGTGGCACGCGATCCGCAGCGGAATATTGATTTTTATCGCAACATTCTGGGGCAAAGGCTTGTTAAACGCACTGTTAATTTCGACGTCCCTGACACCTATCATTTCTATTTCGCTGATGAAACAGGCACACCCGGCAGTATCCTGACATTCTTTGCCTGGCCCAACACCCGGCGCGGTGTGCGCGGAAATGCAGAGACCAATGCCGTGGCGTATAACGTCCCAGTTGGGTCGCTTGGTTTTTGGCAGGAACATCTCAAAAGAAACGGCATCGCCTTCAAACCAATTGAGAATCGTTTTGGGGAGGCAGTTCTAGCGTTTGAAGATCCCGATGGTATGCAAGTGGAGTTGATCGAGTCGCAAGCGACGGCATCCATCCATTTTTGGGAGGCGGGTCCCATACCGCAAGTCTACGCATTAGGAGGCTTTCACAGTGTTACCCTGTGGCTGGATCAGTGGGAGCCCACCGCTGAGTTGTTGACAAAGCACATGGGCTATACATCTGCAGGCAGTGAAGGTGATCGCTATCGTTTCGTTGGCGATGCAAGTGCATCAGGTCACATTGTGGATATCGTCCACCGCCCCGGAAAAGCAGAGGCAGGTTTCGGCAGCGGCTCTATTCATCACATCGCTTTCCGCGTTCCCTCTGACGAAATGCAACTGGATTATCAAGACGCCATCGGACAGGCAGGTTTCCAGGTCACGGACGTTATGGACCGCACTTACTTCCATTCCATTTACTTCCGCGAACGCGGCGGCGTCCTGTTTGAGATCGCCACAGACACTCCGGGTTTTGCAACGGATGAACCTGTCAGTGCATTAGGTGAAACGCTCAAACTGCCCGAATGGCACGAACCCAATCGCACGCTCATCGAACAAAATCTGGCCCCCATTACGCTCAAGCCCATTGAAAAAGTGGCCGCATGAGCATGCCGCACGAAAATTCACAGGTCTATTCTGGGGGTGCAAAATTGGATGAAGCCTCAGCCGCGTTGATTCTGCTGCACGGACGCGGCGCTACTGCCGAGGACATCCTCTCTCTCTCCACGTTTCTGACTCAGCCGGGGCTTGCTTTTTTGGCACCCCAGGCAGAGGATTACACCTGGTACCCGAACCGCTTCATTTTTCCGGTTGAACAGAATGAGCCGTATCTATCTTCTGCTTTAAGTCTGATGGATAAAATCGTCAAGCAAATAACAGATACTGGTATTTCAACCGAGAAGATTTTTATTGGCGGCTTCTCACAGGGAGCCTGTCTCGCCAGCGAGTATGTCCTTCGCAATCCCAAAAAGTATGGCGGTCTGTTGGTTTTCAGCGGCGGCTATATTGGTCCGCTGAATGAACAACGTCAACCCAACGGCAACTTGAACGGAATGCCCGCTTTCCTGGGCTGTTCAGATATTGACCCACATATTCCATTGCAACGCGTAAAAGAAACCACCGCCCTGCTGCAAGCGATGGGCGCGCAGGTCACAGAAAAAATTTACCCGGGTATGGGGCACACGATCAATGATGAAGAAATTGAATTGGCTGGAGAATTGATATCTAAAAGTCTGTAAAGAAAAAACTCCGAGCATCCAACGCTCGGAGTTTTTATTTATTACGATTGTCGCAGTCTCAGCCTTGCGATCAACACAGGCGGAATCTCGCTGAATTTTCCACCCCATCCTAAAGTACTTGTTTGAGGATGTTCAGGTGGAAAGGCGCGTTCATCAAAGCCGTCAAGGATGAATCCATTTTGGAAGGCGCTGTTCAGATAGTCCTTGAGCGGACGGTGAAAATAAAGTTGCGGTTTGGGTTGGTTGCGCAGGGCAAGTCCCTGTGCTTGGAACTGATTGATATAACGCGAGACCTTAACCGCATAACGAGTTTGGATCTGACCATCGTCCCATTCTTCAGCGAGGTGAGTGACAGAGGGGTTGTTAAAAGCGGGATGCATCAATGAAAAGGCAAAGACGCCATTGGGTTTCAATAGCTTGCTTAAGGCTTTGAATAAAGGCTCGATCTCGGGCATGTCAAACAGTGCCATATTGGAAAGCGCAGAATCAAATTTGCGTTCGCCGAGGGAGAGTAGCTGGATCTCATCTGTTGCATCCATGACATGATAGGAGATGTGGGAATCAGAATTCGGGCGGGCTTTGGCTTTCTCGATCAAATTCGCAGAAAAGTCGAACGCCGTGACCTTGGCACCCAATGCCGCAAGGCGGCGTGAGGTCAACCCGTTGCCACAGGCAATATCGAGGATCGCTGAATCAGGCTGCGGGTCCAGAAAAGAGACGAGCACGGGCCAGCATAGTACATTAAAGAAGTCGTTGCCTTCGTCGCCCATGCGCGCATCCCAGTGTTCGGCATTGGCATCCCAGGCTTCGCGGGAGATTTGGTTGGGGTCTGGTTGCATATTGCTGTTTTATCATAAAATATAAAAATGGTCGGGTTTATAAAGTAGAATATACAAATAAGGGAAAACCAACGCGATCTGCACAAGGTGAGTTATGGCAAAGATATTCGTTTCTTATTCCAGAAAAGACTCTGTCGCCGCGCGAAAGTTTATTACGGCGCTCAAAGATATGGGTCAGGATGTATGGGTTGATTGGGAGGATATTCCACCAGCAACTGACTGGCTCCAACAAATTTTTCGTGGCATTGAAGCATCTGATGCTTTTATCTTCCTCGTTAGTCCAGATTCTGCTGCCTCAGAGGTTTGCAAACAGGAAGTGATGCATGCAGCGAAGAACGAAAAGCGTATCATCCCGGTTGAATTAAGAAAGGTCAGCCCTCAAGACACCATCGATGTCATTCGCAAATTGAACTGGACCTTTATGAGCGAAGAGGAAAAATTCGCTGAGGCCTTGAATAGAGTAAAGGAAGCGATCGAATTGGATTTTGAATGGGTGGAGGAACACAGCCGCCTGCAATTGCGTGCGCTCGATTGGGAGCGCAGAAAAGAAACCAGTCTGCTCTTACGAGGCCGCGATCTGTGGACAGTACGCCAAAAGATCACAAAGGCTGAAATAAAGGATCCCAAACCAACCCCCCTGCAAAAAACCTACGTTGACCACAGTAATCGCAATGAGAGAAGAAACATCGGTCTCATCACGTTGGCAACCATTGCAGTGGTTGTAATGGCATTCCTATCCTATACGGCAGTTCAACAATCAAAGCTTGCCAGCCAAAAAGCGATCGAAGCCGATCAACAACGCTCAGTTGCTGAAAAGAGCGCCGCCCTCGCGCTCGAAAATGAACGCGATGCAAGAAAGGCACAAAAGGAAGCTGAAAAGGCAAAGGACCAGGCTGAAAAAGCACGTGAAGAGGCTGAGGTCAGCAAGAATATTGCGGCGGCACAACGGAGCGCTGCGCGGGCACAGATCTATCAGTTCCGTCCTGGAGAACTATATACAAGCACTTTGCTGGCCATCGATTCATGGCAAAGCATTGAATCGGCTGAAGCAGAGGAGATCCTCCGCAAGAACATCAGCCTGTTGCCCATCCCCGTGAAGCAGATGAAACATGCAGGCCGGATCAATCATATTGAATTCAATCCTGAAGGCGATGTTTTCATCACCGCCGGAGCAGATGGTTCTGTATGTGCGTGGCAGGTTTCAGATGGGAAAAACCTCTTTTGCGCTGACGGCCCGGGGTCAGTGAATGACGCGGTATTCAGTCCGACCGAAAAGATCGTGGTCACAGGCGATAGCGAGGGTAACGTCCAGATCATAAATGCCGATAGCGGCGTGGTCGAAACACAAATCGCCATCGGCTTCCCCATCCGGGATGTGGATATTCAAAAGAGTGGCAAATTTGCCGCCGTAACAAGTGACGATGATCGGATCACACTCATCGATCTGAAAGCACGCAAAAAGGGCTTTTTTCTTGAAGGCACGAAGATCAAATTCGCAGCCTTCAGCCCGAATGGTTTGCAAGTCGCGACCGGTTCAGGTAATGGTTTTGTCTCATTATGGACATTAAACTCAACCGGCCAGCCACTCGAGAGTCGCAAGCATATCGGCGAGATCTTGACCCTTGAATTCAGCCCCAATGGGTTATATGTAGTGACTGGGGGTGTGGATGGCGCAGTTGTCGTCACAGACACAAAAACCGGCAAGGAAAAATTCCATGGCGATCATGATGACCAGGTGAAAGATATCGCCTTTAACCCGGCTGGCAATTGGTTCGTCACTGTCTCAAACGACCGCAAGATCAGAGTTTGGGATATCAACAACGGCCGGCAGATCCTGATCATGTCGACCAGCAATTTTGTGCAGACGGTGGAAGTCAGCGCCGATGGGCAATGGATCGCCACCACGGGTGATGATAAAACTGTGCGCGTTTGGAACGCATCGACTGGCACGGAACTTTTTCAGATCCCTCTCAAAGATAACGGCACGACACTGGGTTTCAGTAAGGATGGAAAATATTTGATCTCTGGTGACCAAAGTGGCTTCATCAACATTTGGGATATCTCCGAGATGCCAGCTCCTGCCAACTATCTACAATTCAATGGCGTGACAACGAGCACGCTGTACAGCCCAGCTGGAGGCTTGATCGCCGCCTCAGACGACAAAAGGATCTGGTTACTGAACCCAGCCACCTTATCCAAACTGACAACGCGGCCGTCGGTCAACCCGTTCTCTGAACTCAGATCCAATATCACTCGATTGGTTTTCAGCCCCAAAGAAAAATGGATCGGGGCGATCACGACCGGTAACGATGTTGTGATCTATAACACCCAGAACCGCAGTGGTAAAACCCTGCAACCTAAAAATCTTGTACAGGCAATTGTTTTTTCGCCGGACGAAAAACAACTGTTCATCGGTGACGGCGCGGGTAATCTGCAAGTCTGGGATACATCCACAGGCACATTCCGGGATACGCCACTCGCGCTCAGCAGCCGCATCACCGCCATGACAGCTTCAGCCAATCTGCTCGCCATCGGCACAGACAACACAGTCATCCTATTTGATCTACTTACCCTGAAAGAACTTGCCCGCCTTGAATCAAGCGGCGCGCCTGAGCTTCTCGTATTCAGCCCGGATGGTTCTCTGCTGGCATCCAATAATTCAGCCGGGCAGATTCAGGTCTGGACACAAGCAGACGGGAAATTTTCCGCTCCGAATATGACCATCAAAGAGTCCGCATCTGCGCTGGCATTCAGCTCTTCAAACAAATGGCTTGCGGTCGGCGCGGTGGATAAAGTCTACTTGCTCAACCCGCTCACTTTGGAAGAATATGCGCGCATTCCCCATACAGGTACCGTAAGCAGTGTTTCGTTCTCTGCAGATGATGCCATGTTAATGACGTCCTCGCTTAAAGTACTGCAATTTTGGGATATGGCAACCATTCAAGAAGTCAAAAAAGAGCGGATCGTCGAAATTGCCTGTCAGCACCTGATCGAAGACCTGACTGAGGATCAATGGAGCACCCTCTTCGAAACCAAGGCATATCAGCCCATATGCGGGAAACCGCCAATCCCCTAGCCGATATTTCTACGATTGTTCGCAGAAAGCCTCAGACTTGACATCACTTTACAGCCGTGATAACCTTGCGGGCGTCGTGCCCGTCTCGCCTTCGAAAGCGTAAAGGTAGATGGGCATAAATTTTATTCCCAGCAGGAGAGATGTAAGATGAGCGAACGTTTTGTTGGAACTGTCAAGTGGTTCAATGCCACCAAGGGCTACGGCTTTATCGGCCGTGAAAGTGGCGAAGATGTGTTTGTACACTTCAGCGCTATCCAGTCCGATGGCTACCGCAAGCTCGAGGCTGAGCAGAAGGTGGAATTTTCCGTTGAGGATGGTCCCAAGGGTCTGCAAGCCGCAAATGTGATACCCGTATCGTAAGACTCAATTGACTTAAGTTTTACGAACCAAACAGAGTTGCTGTGAAGCAACTCTGTTTTTTTATTTCATGGACAAGATAAACAAACAGAAGAAATTGGGGCAATAATGTCGTATTCTATCTACAAACACAACACCAATGACTTTCATCAATTGTTTTTTATGACCAAACATCGCATAATGTTAAAGTAGTAACCATAACCTTTTCCAATCTCGGACGACATCTTATGAGATATGAGCCTACTATCGTTCTTCAAGCGTGATGCAGATAAACATACGGTGCTCGCTTCGGGACATGTGGTGCCAGATTCCGCGCGTTGTGTGCAATGTGGGATCTGCACCTACAACTGCCCGATCGGCATTGACGTCCGTGCGCATGCCTGGCGCGGGGATCCTGTTATCCATAGTCAATGTCTGACGTGCGGTGAATGTGTGACTCGTTGTCCGCGCGGCGTTCTGCGCTTCGAAAAAACAGACTTGTTCATCAAGGGGAAACCATGAAACACGTCATCATTGGCTCGGGCGTGGCGGGAATTGCCGCCATCGAAGCGATCCGCTCGCTTGACCCAAAAAACCCCATCACCATGATCGGCGATGACCCACATGGATTTTATTCCCGTCCCGGACTGGCGTATTACCTGACCGGTGAACTTCATGATAAGGCACTCTTCCCCCGCACCGCCGATGATTATCGCCAGATGAATTTTCAATTCCTCAAGGGACGTGTATTAAATATTCAAAGAGAGTTACATACACTCGAATTGAATAACAAAACACAAGTCCCTTACGATAAATTGCTCATTGCAGTTGGCGCACAAGCGACGCCACTAAATATCCCTGGAGCGAATCTCGAAGGCGTTCTAAAACTTGACCACTTGGATGATGCAAAACATATTTTGAAATTTGCCCGCCGCGGCAAAACAGCCGTCGTCGTGGGAGGCGGAATCACAGCGCTTGAATTGGTAGAAGGCTTTATCGCGCGCGGCATGAAGGTCCACTATTTGTTACGCGGTGAGCGCTATTGGAGCAATGTGCTGGATGAGCAGGAATCAAAGATCGTCGAACATCGCTTACAAGAAGAAGGCGTGACGTTGCACTATCAAGCTGAACTCGCTGAGGTCGTTGGCAAGAACAACAAAGTCAACAGTGTTCGTTTGGCAAATGGAAAAAATCTCCCCTGTAATCTGGTCGCCTATGCGATCGGCATTCAAGCACGAACAGATCTGGCGAAACGTTCCGACCTTATGGTGGAACGTGGCATCCTGGTCAATGAATATCTACAAACAAATGATCCTAATATTTACGCGGCGGGCGATGTCGCGCAGGTGTACGACCCCATGACCGGACACTCAGTCATGGATAGCTTGTGGGCACCAGCACGTCAACAAGGTTATACGGCTGGCTTGAATATGGCTGGGCAAAAGAAAGCTTACGTCAAATCCCCACCGTTCAACGTGACACGCTTGGCAGGGTTAACCACCACGATCATTGGCACAGTTGGGCGCGGCAAGGATGCAGACATGGTCGGCATTGCGCGCGGTGATAGCGAAACCTGGAGACAACTACCTGATGCAATGCCTGCCCAGGCAGGCTTCGAAGTAAACCGCTTGCGCTTGTTGGTAGGCGAAAAGACTCTGCTAGGTGCGATCGTAATGGGCGATCAGAAACTATCCTTTCCGCTTGAAAAGATCATTTCAGGCAACATGGATATTTCACCCATCCGCGATAGGTTACTGGCGCCCAATGCAAAAACCGCTGACATTATCGCAAAGTTTTGGTCAGATCTAGTTATAGCGAATTGATTTTTTACTTATGCCGGGAGGGCATATGTTACGAGGGAACCGGGAACTATGGTTGGCATTGCTGGCAATGATTCTGATCACGGGGTTATATGGCTTGGTGCTCTTTTTTACGCGTGAGATTCCACCTGCTAGTGAATTGTTTGGTCATGGCATTGGGATAGTTGGTTTTATTTTCATGCTCATGACCGAGACCCTATACAGTTTAAGAAAACGGAGTCGCAGTGTGCGTTGGGGCAGAATGTCCACCTGGCTGCAACTGCATATCTTCACTGGTTTGGTTGGTCCCTATATGGTTTTGCTCCACACATCCTGGAAGTTCAACGGCCTGGCCGGTGTAACCACATTACTCACGGTTATTATCGTTATCAGCGGGTTTGTCGGACGGTATATCTTTACCCGCATTCCACGTTCCATGGATGGAATGGAAATTGAAGGCACACTTTCACAGGAGGCGCTCAAACAGGCACGGCGTCTCATGGCGCTCTGGCACACGATCCATATCCCGATCGGCGTGGCATTGTTCATCGCTGCATTTGTCCACATCGGCGCAGCCTTATACTACGCAACCTTCCTGAAGTAGAAGGCGGGGTAGAATGCAAAGCAATCGTTTAGGATGTTTAACAGGCACAGGAATTATTGCGGCGTTGATCACAACGATGGTCATCGCTGGTTATATATTTACAAGCGGAAGTTTGATGTTCAGCCCCGGTGCATTAAGCACACACAGCGACGAAACACTGGGCGGCGTCACCTCACATGCCGAGATCGGCAGAGATTGCAAAGCCTGCCATACCGCACCGTGGGAATCAGCAAAGATGGCGGATCGCTGTGCAGTATGTCACACTGAGATCGCATCCGATATGCAGAGCGTGGCATCCATGCACGGCAAAATGTCTCACGATAATCCAAGTTTAAGTTGCCGCCATTGCCATCCTGAACATCGCGGTGCAGATGCGCAACTCACGACCATGGACAGTGCGTTATTTCCGCATGAGGCAGTGGGATATTCATTAAATGGACACCAGCTCACGGCTGGGAATGAACCATTCGTTTGCGACGATTGTCATCACGGCGATATCTCCACGTTCGCTTCAGACTCCTGCCAAACCTGCCACAGTCAAATAGACCTTGCTTTCACCCAAGCCCATCTACTTGCCTTCGGCACGGACTGTCTCGCCTGTCACGATGGTGTAGATCACTATGGTGACAACTTTGACCATAACAAATTCACATTTCAATTGACCAGCAAACATGCGAATGTGATCTGCACACAATGTCATCTGGATGCCCGTACTATCGCGGATTTACAAGCTCTGCCCCAAGACTGCAACTCCTGCCATCGCGGAGACGAGCCTCATGAAGGCCGGTTTGGCTCGGATTGTGCGGCTTGTCATACTACTGATGGTTGGACACCAGCAAAATTTGATCACGATCTTTCTGCGTTCAAACTCGCAGGCGAACATGCCGAAGCACGCTGTGAGCAATGTCATCAAAATAATATTTACAAAGGCACACCTACAGATTGTTATTCCTGTCATCAAGGGGATGATGAACACGGGGGTAAATTCGGAACGGACTGCGGCGCCTGTCATCAGCCAACCAATTGGGACAATGTGACCTTCGATCATAATAAATCAAACTTCCCGTTGACGGGGCGTCACACAGGTTTAGCTTGCGAACAATGCCACACGAACGCGCAATTTACAGGCTTATCAAACGCCTGCACAAGTTGTCATGCTGACCCGGTCTTCCACGCTGGAATGTTCGGTTTGGATTGCGCTCAATGCCATACAACCAATGACTGGCTTGCACGCTACAACGGTTCACATCCTGGCATTGCCGATGAAGGCGGTAGTGGGGTTAATCATGGCGGTGGGACATGTCGTGATTGTCACACCCAAACACTAAGCGCAGCCACCTGCACAAAATGCCACGACAGCAACAATCCAGAGGGCGAGGGTGGCGGAGGTGAAGGCGGCGGGGGCGACAATTAGGCATCAGTAAATAGAATCAGCCCGCGGCTAAGAAAGTCGCGGGCTGGTCATCCATAAAAATAGCTCTACTAAGAGACCACTACAGGCGCTTCTTCCCTGTTATTCTCGATGTTCATAACTGCGGGGATAAAGAATCCGGAAATCCCGATCAATATGCAAATAATACCGCCTGCCCAAAACCATACACCAATCCCCAGCGCATCCGAAAGCGGACCCGCGATCAACAACCCAAGTGGAGAAATCGCCGTAGCAGCGCTACCTACAAGTGACATGACCCGACCCTGCATGTCAGGTCGGATCACGGATTGAAACAATGCCCCGATGGGGCCATTGGTGATGGGAATGGCAAATCCCAACAGAAAGATGGCAGCGACTCCCACCGAAAACAAATTTGCAGGCGCGAGACCTAAAAGAATGACTCCAGCACCCAATGTAATGATACCCAGCATGGAGGTAACAATCTTTTTCTTGAAGCCGCCCCATACGCTCAAGAGAATTCCACCTGCGATGATACCAACGCCTTCAGCAGAATTGATCAACCCGAGTTCCAGCGCGCCTTTATGAAAATGTTTGGTAACCATTAAAGGCAGTAGCGAACCAGTGGGCACAATCAGGAAATTTAAAAAGAGCGCCATGAAAAGAATGGCAACCAGCCCGGGCCAATTGCGGATATAAGCCACTGCCACCCGGATATCCTGCCAAAGACTCGGCTTCACATCTGTACGTGATTCTGCATGACGTACAGGTTGCGGGATAGAGATAAAGAACAAAGGCAGGACAGCGAGAAGTGCTGTGCCTACATCAATTAACAAAATGCTGTGGGTTGGCAAGGCACCAATAAGCAGAGCGCCAACCGGTGGCGCGATCAAGCCATTGATACCTTGCAAAGTTTGATTGAGTCCGTTGACTCGTGTGAGATGCTCTTCAGGCACCATCAATGGTGTTGAAGCTGACATCGCGGGGAAATGAAAAGCACCGCCCAGCGAACGGAAAGCCATGATCACATATACATGCCAGATCTGCACAACATCCGTTGCAAATAAATAAGCCAGCAACAATGTGGAGAGGGCGATGGCCGAATCTGCCACGATCATGATGACGCGGCGATTCCAACGATCCACGAGTGCGCCTGCAAATGGACCCAACACGATCTGCGGCAACATACCTACGAGTGTAGCAATCGCAAGTACAGTGGCCGAGCCGCTCTTTTGCGTGAGCCACCAGATCAGTGCGAATTGCACCAGCGCCGAACCAAACAATGAAAAAGCTTGTCCCGTCCAAACGGTGAAGAAACGCGCTGCCCAATTCTGAGGAATAGCTGGAGATTGATTTTGCATGTTTTTCCTTAACTACAAGATGGTGGTCACCTTTATAATAGATGCTGCTCAAAGAAACATCACCCTCGATGGCAGGTATTATAAATGACAACCCCAGCATTCAACTCTCGTCGCTCTTCCGTTCATGGTAAAGGTGGCATTGTTGCCACATCCCAGCCGCTCGCCACAGCCGCAGGTCTTGAAATTCTTGCGAAGGGCGGCAATGCCGCCGATGCCGCAGTTGCCGCAGGTGCAGCGCTCAACGTCACTGAACCAACCTCCACTGGAATCGGCGGCGACATGTTCGCATTATTCTATTCAGCGGACACAAAACGAGTCACGGCATTGAACGGATCTGGACGCGCTCCTGCTAAGCTGACACTTGATACGCTAAAGAAAGACGGATTCGCCACTGAACTCCCGCCCTTCCATGCCCATACCGTGACCGTCTCCGGTGCGTGCGCAGGTTGGTTCGATCTGATCCAAAAACACGGTTCACTGGCGATGTCTGATATTCTCGCGCCTGCCATGCGACTCGCCAGTGACGGCTTCCCGGTAGCGCCGATCACAGCTTACTCATGGCAACGCGGCGCACAAAAACAACTGGCATCCGCAGTGAATGGACGCGAACTAACCATTGATGGTCGCGGACCCAACGCTGGAGAAATTTTCCGCAATCCAGGGCTGGCACGTACCTTCGAGATGATCGCGCGCGGCGGACCGTCAGCGTTCTACCAAGGCGAGATTGCAGAAGCAATTGTCAGCGTGATCAAAGAGGCGGGCGGAGTGATGTCCGCCGAGGATCTGGCATCGCATGTCTCCACGTGGGAAGAACCGATCTCCGTTACCTATCGTGGATTGCGAGTCTTTGAATGTCCGCCCAATGGACAGGGCATCACCGCATTGATCGCCTTGAATATTCTGGAAGGATTCGATTTGGCCTCTTTGGAATCGCTTTCGGTTGAAAGTTTGCACATTATGATCGAAGCCATGCGACTCGCATTCGCAGATTCGCGTTGGTATGTGGCTGACCCCAAGTTCTCGAATATCCCCATGCAGGAATTGTTGTCCAAAGAATATGCAGATGAACGCCGTAAGTTGATCGATTTGAAGCGCGCCACTATTGATCAACATCACGGCACGCCAACCAATTCATCCAACACAGTATATTTGAGCGTGGTGGATAAATTTGGAAATGCTTGTTCGTTTATCAACAGCAATTATTGGGGCTTTGGCACAGGCATCGTGCCAAAAGGCTTTGGGTTCACGCTTCAAAATCGTGGCTATAACTTCAGCCTGAATCCAGATCATCCTAATGCGCTCGCGCCTGGCAAACGACCGTATCATACGATCATCCCTGCTATGGTCACGCGCGAAACAGACAATTCGTTATATGCATCGTACGGCGTTATGGGCGGATTCATGCAACCACAGGGACATGTGCAAGTATTGTCCGGGCTTGTGGATAAGGGGCTGGATCCGCAAGCCGCGCTTGACTTGCCACGCTTCTGCATTGACGTGGATGAAGCCGGTGGCGATGTGGCGATCGAAGATGGAATTCCAGCCGAGACCATGGCTCAGCTCGAAAAAATGGGACATCCAGTTTATTCTGTCTCTGGTTATGAACGCGCCTTGTTCGGCAGAGGTCAAGTTATTTTGCGCGATCCAGAAACGGGCGCCTTGCGCGCAGGCAGTGATCCGCGTGCGGACGGCTGTGCAATGACGCTAATTTAATTTCAAAAGTCAAAATAAAAAACAGCCACAAAACATGTGGCTGTTTTTTCACATGCAACAGAAGTTGTCTTACGCCTTTTCTGCCTGTCGCTGCTGTTGAATGATTATGATCACTTGCAGAACAATCATCAACGCAACGGCATATGCTGAGATCACATGCGCACCGTGAATAGTACGCGCATATTGTGATTGAATCTCCGGTGTGGCCGTATTAGTAATGAACCGATCTGCCATAGGGATGATATGGAATACCCCATTGAAGACGAGCGGGGCATTGATGATAAAGATTATCCAGCGGAGATATGCGGGAATACTCTTAATCGTCAACTGCAGGGTCATGGTCAACAGCATTAGCAGGATGAAGACCTTGATCAACCAGGTCATCGGACCAAAAACCACCGTATAGTAGGCACTGATCGAAGAAAGAATAGGCGCAGGAATCACTTCCGAGGTAATTCCAGAGGCGAGCGTATCTGCCATCAACAGAAACCAGTGCATGCCCATAACAAAACTGGCTGAGCATAGAAGCAGAGGCGGGACAATATATCGAATTGTCGATGTAATTGGATTTTGGTTATTTTTCATCAGTAATTTTTCTCGAGTAATTTTATACGGCCGAAGGCGGTGTTAATCAATTACTCCCTTTGGGTGAGATGGAATGAGGCGGCTATTTTACCAGAGAGTTGGCGTTGGAAACAGACGGTCACCGCCTCGATTTCCAAGCTGGTAACTGATTCGCATCCTAGAGCCTCTCAAAGCTGGTAGCTATGCAATAAACTCCTCAGCTTTGAGAATTCCATCAAAAGCCTGGTCTGCATCTTTGACCGCTTTCTCGCGCCAGTCTTTTGCCGCGGGGTGGAATAACTCTTCAAAGCCTTGCTTTGCCCGAGCAAGGATGTTTTCATTTTGCGCCCCATGCCAATAGGCACGGTTCTCATGGATCATCACACGCGGACTTTGGAATAAGCCATATAACGTATCGCCCAATGTCCCAAACTCAAACGATGTTGAATAGAGGTGCTTCGCCGGGAATTCATTTTGCTGCAGAGCATAGATATAATCGATCATGTCGCCGCGGATGGCGTAGAACTCGTCCGCTGTAGCGGCAACCACCAGCGGATAACTGAAGCGTTTGACAAAATACTCTGAAGTCCCGGTATCGAGCGCGGAATTGACCAGACTCATCTGATAGCGTGGGCCATATCCTGTGTGCATATCCAACTGTAAAACTTGTTCGTAATCAGTCAATGCCATTCGGTAGAGATCCATCAAGGTGCGGGTCTCTTCAGGAGTTTCTGTACCGCCATAATACAGTCCTTGCGGATGACGATATTGTCCCAGCAGCAGCGCATATCGAAAATCGCGCATCCCCATGCGGGCAATGTGCCAGAATAAACCGACCATGTACTTTAGATTATCAATGGCAATGCTTTTAATTGTTGACGCAGGGCTGAGAAATGAATGGATCTTGTCGTAGTCAGGGTTGAAGGTTGGGTCAAAGCCATCGTTCCAGATGAAGGTACGGTTCAGGTCAACGTTTTTGGCTGTTCCGCGACGATGATGCTTCATCCCCCACGGGTTGATCGCATGCACCAACAAAATCCCCGTCTTGCGTGGGTCCAGTTTGGGCATGTAAAGTTCAATGAAGCGTTGCAGCATCGCGGAGCCGACATAACCTTCCACGCCATGTTCGCCCGTGGTAAAGACTAAAATCTTTTCGTTGCGTTCAAGTGCTTCTGAATAAATCCAGTCAATGGTCAGGTCTTCGTCACCTGCCAACTTATGCTGGAACAAGTTGGCTTGGGTCCACATGGATTGGACAACAGGCAGGTTGTTCCGAAAGCGTTCACGCGATTGTTCGTAAGTTTCGGGAAAAAGTTCTTGGGGTTTAGTCACAGTTCCTCGTTATGTATGCTCATTGCGCCGTTCTCGGCGCAGGTATGCTTGATACGCCGCCGAGGCTTGTACTGAGCCTGTCGAAGTGACGGCAGCTTGAGCTTGAATTATTGATATGGCTCAAGCTGATATTCAATATACTCGGTCTCACACGCAAAGCCACGTCCAATCCAAGCCTTCAAAGTTTCCACTTGAATAATGATGCTGAAAACTGTCACACTCGTCATCCCGTGCTTGCAAATGGATGTGGGATACCCAGCGTGATCTGCCAACAACTTGCGAAAAAGGTCTGGAGTTAATTTTCCATAATTTTCGCGCAACAGATATTCAGCGCGATTATGCCGGATGATCGAGTTGGCATTGGCAGACCTATCCAGTTCGAAGCGCCGCATTGCCGGGCTGATATAGTGATTCGCATGTGCCATCACATCTTTCTCGATATAGATCGCTTCGAGGTCTGTGGCTGAACCTTCCATGGAATACACTTCCCCACTCGCGTCAGCGAGCACATTGTTATAACTGGAGGCGCGTTGCGGTAGCAGACAATGAGTCATCGCCTCACTCAAGGTACATGACCCGAGAATCGCGCGCACCACCAGCAGGCGTGGCACACCCGGGCGGACATCGTTACTATCCAGTTGATTCCCGGTTAAGCTAATTTTTGCAGCGTTATATCCGGCGCTGATCGCCACGCCTCCCGGCGAGATTGCTAAAATCTCCGGCTCATCGCCTGCCTGAATTTTCAGGATCACTAAACGTGATTCGCTGGAAGCAGACAAATCGTTGGTATGAGCGATGAGTGTCGTTCCATCCAGCGTGGCACGTCCGCGCGCTGCCATATCGGTACAACCATGCAAAACTGGCGATTCCCATAACTCCTCGCACATGGATACAAAGATATCCTCAAACGGCACATCCGCCCCTTCAGCAATACCTTCCAGCTCTTCAACATACTGGGGATACACTACACGGCTTGGGGCGAGATAAGCTTTGCTGTGATCAAGCATCTGTTCCCAGCTAAATCCGGCGGGGACATTTTCACGCAGGTAAGCCAGCATACTTTGAATTTGAGATTTGACTTGCGCCCCGATTTGTTTTCCAACATCACGATATGTACCACGTGCTTCGATCATCGGTATGGGACTATTTGACATATATCTTTTTTGATTGTCCATTCTGATTGAATATTCCAAGTGGCATTATACCAACCACTCGACGTTGAACGACGACAGCCCTCATGAATCAAAATCGATGTCACCAGTATTTGCTGACGACATCGATTGCAATCATGAACTCATCCGGAAATATTCAGTATTATGCTTTGGGCGTTTTGCTGACTTCCCAAACGCAGGCAGGAGCGCCGAGGGCGCGGCACTCAACTTCTTCCACATCAAATTCTTTACCGGTGAGCCAGAGCGCGCCTTCTTTCAACGTGCCGATGCGTCCCCAACACATGGCTTGATCAGCGGACTTCCCCGCACACAGTGGACATTCCACGGAAATAAAAGCCCACTTGTCACCGCGATCTTCCACGCTGAAGTGAAGTTCCTGTCCGTTTTCGGCATACAGTTTGTTGTAACCGTTCGCCATGCTATCGAGCACCAACTTGACTTGCATGCCGGAAGGCAAAAGTTTGGCGGCGGCTTTCGCAGCGACGTTATAGACAGTGCTTTGTTTTTCAATAGCGTATTTGGAGGTCAACCGTCCACTGCGGATGACCATACTTTTTCCGGCGCGCCCGAAAAAGGTCAGCAAGCCTGCGCAGAGTTGAGCATAATCACCTAGCGTAATCGTCCCGCTGATCTTGAGCAATTCGGGCGGATAATTATCGATGAAGCGTTCCAATTTGCGGTCACGCAAGAGGACTTGCAAACCTTGCTTACCAACGACTTCTTCGGCGGCGAGCAAAGCCCAACGCATATAGGCATCCACCAGATATAAGCTAGCAACTGAGTCATTCGGTTTATCTTTGATTTCCATGAGCATCCTCCTTGGGCGGTAATATGTGGATTATAGCGCTATATTGTAGATGTTTTTACATACCACTCTTCACTCAAATCCTTCCATTCTGGGTTCAGTGAGTCAATCAACGCAATCTTCTTTTCCCTTAGCAAACCTTTAATTTGCTTTTCACGCTCAATTGCGGAATGGATGCTTGAGGTCGATTCATAATAGACAAGAAATTGAATGTTGTATTTGCTGGTAAAACCTTTGACGAGTTTGTTCTTATGTTCATGGACACGCCGCATCAAATCATTCGTTACGCCTGTATAGAGGGTGCGCGATTTGTTGGTCATGATGTAGACGTAGTATTCTTTGCTCATGGCTTACTTCCTGCCATGTCACCCTGAGCCGCTTTTTGGCGAAGGGTCTCTACCACTGTCTGGGAGTCTTCCTCGTCGTGGTAGAGACTCTTCGGTCGCCTATCGGCTCCCTCAGAGTGACATGGTTGCGCTTAATATTCTCCCGCAAACTTTTCATGCACCCAGAGAAACTCCTGACGTTTATTCAGCACGCGGACGAGACCGCCGAAGCCGGGGTCTTTGGCTTTAAGCAGGGTGTGGAGTTCGCGCAGGGTGGCGTTTTCGGCGCGAGAGCCAAAGCCGCGTTCGATATTGGCGGAATCGATGACGGTTGAAAATTCATTCAGCGCCACCATTTCGCCAGGGAGTGCGTCAATGAAGTCTTTGCCAAGACCGATTTGTTCTTGCATCGCTTTCGTAGCGGCATCGTTGGCTATTTTTAACGCAGAAGACGCTAAAGGCAAAACCAAACTCAAGGTGCCCGTGACCAATTTCAGATATGGTGCGGCTTTCTTGAACCATTCCTTGTCGAGTTCAAAATCGTAGACGCCTTTCGTCATATCCCAGTTGTTGTGTACAGGAATTGGAAGTCGCGAGTGTTCACACCATAGAACCAAACGGAATTGATGGCGTATCCAGTTTTTGGGATTGAAGCGACTGCCCTCTAGCGGGAAGAGACTGAATAGGCGCGGACCTTCTTTAGCTTCGTCGGTGAAGAGTTGGATGAGGTCGGCGTATTGTTTGTCAACCTGACTCAAAATGCGTTTGGTATTGTCATTGACTTCATCCAGTTTATCTTTGACTTGTGCAAACTCTTTCATCAATGAGTCGAGAGAAATGGCTTCTGTTGCGGCTGGAGCATTGGATAACAATTGCTCAATACTTTGCCATTCGTTGCAAATAGGACATGGTTGTTCGTGACGATTGCGCTTTTTATTTTCGATGAGTTTGCTGACTTCAAAGAGGCCTTTGCAATCGGGCGTTGCTATACAAGGGACAGTTACATCGCAACGCAAACCTTCCCAGAAACTTTCGACGAGATATTTAACTTCTTCGGTCAACATGCCAAGGAAACGTTCAGGGAATGCGGCACGAACGGTGATATGGACATCATTGCCAATGTGACGCAACAAAGCGCGACCATTGTAGTTAGCGTCAAGAACTAATCCTCGTTGCCAATGGACACTATTGTTATAGTGAACACGCCCTAATGAATATTTGTGCAAGCGGACGATCAACTGGAAGAATAATCCTTCGGCGTTGGCGGATTGTCCGTTGCTGGCATCGACGATGCGGCAGATTTGAGTCTGTTGAATATCGCCGGGAGCGAGTTCGGGCAGCCATGCTTTTTCAAAATCTTCTGTTTCGGGAGTCGTATCGGGGACAAGTTGGGCGATCAAGCTGACAGGGTCAGAGTCGTCGTTTTTGGAAAGACCAGCCACACGGTAGGAAAGATCGAAGCGTTCCATCAGGCGGAGAAAGATCGGGTGGAGGGTCGCTGGATAACGCGTATCCGCATCACGTTTGGGATCATCCCATATTTGATTGAGGCGAGATAATCTCACCAAGCCGTGTGCGCTGCGTGTGGCTTCATCATCAAACACATAACTCATGGAGGAGGCGAGCCAATCGGGGCGCAGGATGACGATGTCTCGCAGGGCGGGGTCGTTTTCGTAATGCGTGAGATGACCGAGGCGGTGCGAGATGGTGATGAAGAGGCGCGCAATCTCATCGTCCATGTTATGGGCGCGGCAGATGGTGAGGACTTCATCGAAAGGCAGGTAGGGCACGCCCGTGGCTTGCAGGGTGGCACGGACATCGGCAAAACTTTTCGGCACGGAGCGTCCGACTTCGGGCAGGGTTGCGGCAACGCTGGCGATGGCTCGTTTGAGTTCCTCGATACCTTTGCGATTGCCTTGTGCATTGGGCTTACTATCCACGAAGAAAAAGTCAACCACGGTGTCCTTGCCAAATGCTTCCCACAGTTCCTGACGGTCAATATCGGGCTGGCGCTGTTGAGGTCCGCCGTGCGTGGCAACAACGATGATCTTGGCGCTCGGCTCGCGACGCTTGACCAGTTGGATCCATTCCTTAACGAAGCCCTGTTGGGGACCTTCGCGCGGCTTCCACACGACGAGATAGACGGCGGGCACACTGAAGAATAACTGGTGCGTGGGACGGTAGATGCGCTGACCGCCGAAGTCCCAGCCGTTGAGGGTAATTTCTTTTTTGGTTTCGGGATCGGCGACTTTGATTTGCTGAATTTCAATGCCGTGCGTGGAAGGATGTTCCTGCCATTCTTTGTCGAGCAGAGCATCCATGAGGCAGGTCTTGCCCACTTCACCTTCACCGATGAGGATGAGTTTGGCTTCATCGAGGATGATTGAATCAACTTTGACACGGAGGTATGCTTTAACAGCGTCAAGACCTTGTTTGTATGCCGCAGCGAGTTCAGGGTTGAGGGGGTTGTTGTTTAAATCAAGTCCTATCAAATTATTTATTTGTTTTAATGACTGTGGCACATCATTAATTTTGTTATTTGGAAGTATCAGGCTTTTCAGGTTATGTAGTTTACCTATCCACTCTGGCAGAGATTCAATCTGACAGTCATTTGCCTGCAATACTTCAAGTTGCTCAAGTTCTTGAATCACATTCGGCAATGAGGATAAGGGATTGCTAATTGATCCAGCTATTCCGATTGCTCCAAATGAAAGACTTTGAAGTTGTTTTAAGTATTTAAATGAGTGTGGTAATTCTGTAAGCTGATTCTTATGAAGGTATAACTCCCTTAGCTCTGTAAGTTGTCCTATTGAATCTGGCAATATTGTCAATTGGTTGCCGATAAGAATAAGGTTCTGTAAGTGCGAGAATTGCCCCAACCAATCCGGCAGGATAGTTAGTGGGTTGTTAGAGAGATTCAGTTCCCGCAACTGGGTGAGTTGTCCCAACGAGTCTGGCAGGGTCGTCAGTTGATTGTTGGAGAGATTCAGTTTTGTCAACTGCGTAAGTTGACCCAGCGCGTCTGGTAGCGTTATTAGTTGATTATTTGAGAGATCCAAGATTGGCAGTTGTTTAAGTTGTCCCACTGGCTCAGGCAATGAAGTCAAATTATTTTTGATAACTCGCAATGCCTTTAGATGAGTTAGTTGCCCTATGCTCTCTGGTAATTCTCTTAGTTGATTATGAGAGACATCCAGGAATTCCAGTTGAGCCATAAACCCTATTGAATTTGGCAATGCAATCAGTCTGTTGCTAAAGACATATAAGTTTTTTACTCGTTGGAGTTGCCCGATTGATTCTGGCAATTCGGTTAACTCCATTTGGCCGAGGTCAAGTGTCGTTGCGCCAGATTTCAGGGCTTGCTCGATTTTGTTTTCTGCTTGGAGGTAGGATTGGTCATGGGGCATGGGGACCCCCATCCAGCTTCCCCCCAAGGGGGGAAGGGTTGTTGCTGTTGAAACAAGCAGTTGAACGAATCATATTTTGTACATCTTTCCACTCATGAGATCCGAGCATTCAAATTTTACTCCCAAAAGAAAATCGCCCTTGACGATTGTCAATGTGCTATTCCTGAATTCCTGACCTTTTCTTCAGCCAACGCATCCAAAGGGGATAGGTCAGTAGAATCAGCAGGGAGGTATCCACCGCCAAACCGGTGGGCGACCATTCATACGTGGTGAACGGCGTTTCAACACAAGAGTGCCGCACAATCGTCACAAAGGAAACTGGAAAGCCGTAGTAAGAAGTCTGATACGCCCAATGGACCAACTCCGCCGGCGCGTCGAGATAAGGAGTACA
>Ga0180074_1000030_pt1 | contig 26981 bp, 25 predicted proteins | sample EasRiv366_16_10D_FD_121773 | JGI IMG/M metagenome (GOLD analysis project Ga0180074, IMG submission 121773) | Soil microbial communities from meander-bound floodplain in the East River, Colorado, USA - East River metaG ERMLT366_16_10D | ecosystem: Environmental > Terrestrial > Soil > Floodplain ...
TGAAACAGAAACCTGCACCGTCATTGCGTCGATCCATTCACCATCATCAGGAGTATTATTTCCGTTGCGATCCATATAAACCTGTACAATAATCTTTGCGCTTGATATATAGACTGTCGGGGTTGGCACAGGGGTTCGGGTTGGCACAATGGTTGGCGCCGCGATGACAGATAGCAAGTCACTGGGCTCATAAAGATAAAAGTCAAACGCAACGATATTATCCCAATATCCATTCACATATGTAGCAGCACTCTTACACGTCAAATGTTTGGAAACATTTTCCCAAGTCACTGGAATTTCGCGTTTCTTCGTCTCCAGAACTGCATTTTGAAAACAACTTATCCCGCCGTGATAAGAGGCAAGTGTAAACTTCCAAAGATCCTCATATTGCATTATGTCACTGCGATCTAAAGGAGTAGGTGTGGGAGCGTGAACTTTGGGCGTAGCAGTGGGCGTAACGGTTGGTGTACCCGGATCAGGTTTATATGGGCGTTTAACAATATCATCCACTTGTTGGCAATTTGCCTTAAGCAGGCTTGCGATCAGACTAATGCTTTGTTTTGCTTTATCAAGATCCACGCCGTTTTCACACGTGGGGCAGTTGGCGTCTACAGAAGCGACCACTGCACCGCGAATCTGTGCCTGTTGAGTTGGATCCAGACTGGCATAAGGCCGAGTACAGTCAGATAATATGCTTGGGCAAACTTTATGATAATAGGTGGGGTCCTGGCGCAACAACACATCCACACCGAGTTGATTTATTTGTCCCAGCCCAACTTCGTCAACATAATAGCGGGAATTTCCAGGCCAGAATTGCGATTCAAATTCAATTAGGGTTTTCATGATTTTAGGTGGGATACCCTGATCCCGGCTTGCAAGCCAAATATACCCATCATATTGATTCTGCCAGGCTGTGACTGTAGCAGAGGCTTTTTCCAAACCACACGCTGTGGGCCAATCCAAGCCAAGGCTCAAACCACCAGCTGGGCAGTCACTTGCATCTACAACGCCATTCATGATCAACCGCGCGGTAAGTGTATGCAGAGTCTTGTTGGTATTCATTTGAAAAGGGAACTGTACGAAATTATCCCAACTTGCGTTTTCTTCATCGCGCTTGCCCCATATATTGGAACATGCGTCTGTAAAAGCAGTAAATTGGCTGACCGTATCAATAGTAACTTGATATCCGTTCAGACCCTGGTTGACGCTGACAGATGCAACCACCTCATCGCTGCTTTCACCAGTATCTGCATAAGCTCTAAATATCAACCTGGAACTGGTTTGCAAATGAATCGCACAGGGTGATTCGGTGCAAATAAATTCCTGCGAGTTTATGAAACCTCGAATTTCAACCGATCCTGTTCGTGGGATGGACGCAAATGCGGTCAGGATCACATATGGGTTCGCCACAGGTCGAGAGGGAGCCTGAATAAATGTATACAGGTCAACAGACGAAAGCCCCAGGGGAGAAGAAGGATTGGTGAACGGCGATCCGGTTGAAGTCGAGGAAGGAAGCGGGGTGTTCGTTAAAGTCCAGGTTGGGGTTGAAGAAAGTCCGCTTTGTAAAGAGAGCTGCGTGTTGAGCGTCTGATCTTCAATGGCTTTTGCCTGCACAGCAAAAATCCCGATCAATCCCGGAAGGATCAATCCGAAAATTAATAGTGCACTAAATAGGGAATTTCGCCGTTTTGTCCGCATTATATTTATTTACCCGCAGTCACACGCTTCCAGGTAGCCGATGGCGCAACAGGAGGAATTGCTTTAAAGGAATCATCCGTGAGCGCATATGCCATTTTTTCCAAATTGAGACAGATCGACAGATCAGGATTGTTCAAAATGAAAGGCTGACCAAAATTAAGCGCGCGGTTGACTTCGCCAGCCTCATAAGGCAGAACAAAGTCAAAGTTGCGCTTGAGCACTTTTTCGAGTTGCGCTTGTTTAATGGCAGGGCTGGACGAATTGTTATTCAAGACGATCTTTACTTTTTCCAAGGGAATGCCCAGGCGATCATAGATCTCAAGCGCACTCATTGTAGTTCGAAGCGAAGCCATTTCAGGCGCCATCACAAGCAGGATCGTAGACGACATACTCAACATGTGGATGGTCATATCAGAAAAATCATGTGAGGTGTCCACGATGGTGAAATCATTACTATCCCTTAGTCCATCCACAAAAAGTTTCAAGGCATCATGAGAAAATGTATCGGCGGCGATCGGATACCGAGGTGAAGCGATATAACGAACTCCGCTTTTATGAGCACACATCATTTCGCTGATTACCGTCTCATCAATCACATCAATCTCCACGCCCACGAGGTTTTCCCAGGTGGCTGATGGCTTGGCGTCCAACATCAAAGCCACTTGACCGGCAGTCAACACACCATCTACCAACAGTGTTGGTTTGTTCCAAAGTTTATAAAACGCCAGCCCCAAATTCACAACAATGCTTGAACATCCCAAACCACCGCGCAAACTATGTACAGTGATAAGGGCGCCATGGGCTTTGTTCTTGGTTTCCATTTGTTGGGCGATTTGCATCGCCCTGCCACGGCGCGCCAAAATCCCCATACGCGCCGCCAATTCTTCAGGCTGAAATGGCTTCACAAGATAATCGTCAGCGCCCAACTCAAAAGCTTTCAGCTTTTCGCTCAATTCATGCTGGGCAGTAATTACGATTACAGGAATATGGCTGAATTTCGCATCGCGGCGCAATCGCTCAAGGACTTGAAAGCCATCCATTTCGGGAAGTTTCAAATCAACAATCAACAAATCGGGATTGAAGGCTGGGATCTTGGCAAGTCCCTCACTTCCCGATTGTGCATACTCAAGTTCATACTCCGCTTCTTTGAGCGTTTTCCGTATTAATTTAAAATAAAACTGTTCGTCATCTATCAGCAAAACCCGCATACAATCCTCCTAAGGATGTAATTTAATGGAACCCAACTGGTTTTCAGGCCCTTGACGATAAAAAAATGGCTGCATTTTCTTTCAATTTATCTGATACTGTCATGATATCATTAATCATGCTCTCAACCCTATCAGTATAACTCTCACCTACCTGCTTTTCAAGTCTACGCGCGTGTTCAGATAGTTGCAAAGCGCCCAAATTGGCAGACACCCCCTTCAGGTTATGTGCGGCGCGATATAGGCCTTCCATATCCTTCTTTGCAAAACAAGAACGCATATTCTCCAACTTCCAGGGCAGTTCCTGGATAAAATCATTTAATAGCTCTTTATAAGTTTCCAGATCGCCGCCAACCCGTTGAACGCCAATTTGATAATCAAATTCCTGATCATCAGCCAGTATAACTGTCTCAGGCTGACTAGCACTAGAAGCTTCCTGTGCTTTGCGGTTTTCGAGCCCATATTGCAAAATATGACGAAGATGTTCGACGTCAAAAGGCTTGGACATGTAGTTATCGATTCCTGCTTCGAAAAGTTCCCGCCCACGCTCGGGAAGGTAACTGGCAGTTAAAGCCACAATAAATGTATGGCTGTTACTATTCTCCCATTCACGAATACGACGGCTCGCCTCCACCCCATCCATGACTGGCATTTGCAAATCCATTAAAACCATATCAAAAGACTGAGCCATAACTGCATTAAGTGCCTCCAATCCATTGGATACACATTCAACCATATGCCCATCGCGCTTCAAAAGTAGGCGCATCATGCGCTGGTTTAATTCATCGTCATCTACAACTAAGATTGACAAAGCGGCATTCGTTGTATCGTTTGAAATATCACTCATCATAAAAGAAGTTTCCTGCATAATCGTGAATAAGGTATGGCTTTTTGCAAGGTAGCTATACGCTCCTACTGGAGAGTTCTATCTACCAGCCCCACCCCGAGCACATGACGGCTTTTAATTCCGAAGGTTACTTGAAGACTACATCAATATAAAATACGCAATGAAACTTCAATTAATACTAACATCCTCTTATAAAGAAACAGGCTACCTGCAGGACTGCAGGTAGCCTGTCGGCAACAATCTTATTCTCTCATTTTGGGTTTCAGGAATAACATAAATGCGTATCCTAAAGCAAAGACAACCTCCACAACGACCGGAATCCAGCTGTTTATGCTCAACACGTCTTTTGTGATACCGATTATGGTTACAATTACCGCGAGTATAGCTCCAACTAGCCCTACTACGCTAAAATTCTTTTGCAAACGCTCATCAGATACGTCTTTTATGAACCAAAGCATCAAGCCCAGCGTGAGCAAGGCAGCACCAAGGTAACGCGCTTGAACCACCTCAGGCACTCGCAACTGTGTTTGGAATTGCCCGAGCGCCATTTCTGGAACGAACAGTAACGCTGCTCCTAAAGCAAAGACGACGAGTGCATTCAGTAAAAACAGTATTTTGTATCCCATGATATTCTCCTATGTTAACAAGTGGGTTTAGTAAATTTAATATACAACAAATCAATTCAAATAGAAAGCAAAAATAACTACAAAACTTTACATTCACTTAACATCAATCTAATTCAACCGGCAACAACTTTCATTTCCGATGCCAAGAACATCAAGTAAAATTAGCGGATTAAAACCAAGGAAAACAACATGGATCCCATAGCGATCATCACAAGTTTAATAAGTGCATTGGGTGGTTTTTTGGGTCTTTTCGGCGGACTATGTGCATGTATCTTGCCGGTGGTTTTTCTTGTGGGCTTTGGGATTCTTATGTATCGCCGTAGCCAGCAAGGAAAAGCTGCAAAAGAAGCCGCCCAAACCTGGCCCGGCACGATGGGAACTGTATTATCATCCAGTGTGCAATCACGTAGGTTAGGCAACAGCACATCCACTTATCCTGTTGTCATTTATCAATATCAAGCAAGCGGACAGACTTACCAGGGACAAACCATCAAAGCTGGCGAACAATTCTTCAGTGTTCGGATCATGGGAGATGCACAAGCCACTATCGCACGGTACCCTGTGGGCGCACAAGTGATGGTCTATTACAACCCTGCCAACCCAAAGGAATCAGCACTGGAAAGATAATCCTGTGCTATAATGCCGACATTATGAAATACGGTTTACGCTTCGCCAATAACAATAATAATAACGATAATGACGATACAGCATATCGTTGGGCGAAGCATTGCTAGTTGACAAATAATACAAGTCAAATCAAATCGCCCAACGCACATGCGAAGGGCGATTTATTTTATCTACATCACACCAATAGTCATTGTGAGGAGCCCAAAGGGCGACGAGGTAATCTCCATCCAGAGCGGCGATTACTTCCCAAAGGTCGCGATGACAGAATGAGAGGCACTATGTATAGAACACACACTTGCGGAGAATTACGAGCCAAGCATGCGGGGCAAACCGTCACGCTTTCGGGCTGGGTAAATCGTCGGCGCGATCACGGCGGGGTGGCATTTTTCGATCTCCGCGACCGCACCGGTCTCGTTCAAATCACGATCAATCCTGATCTGCCAAAAGAAATTCTCGACCAGGTTGCCAATGTTCGCTTTGAGTGGGTGTTGCAAATTGAAGGTCTCGTTCAGAAGCGACCCGCGGGGATGGCGAATCCCAAAATGGAAACTGGTGAGATCGAGATCATCGCCAAGAACATCACTATCTTGAATCCCGCCAAAACCTTGCCTTTCATGGTTAGTTCAGACGCAGACCTGCCTGACGAGAATACACGCCTGAAATATCGCTACCTTGACCTCCGCCGTGAACGCCTGACACGCAACATGGTTCTACGTCACAAGGTTATTAAGTTCATGCGTGACTATCTTGATAAGGAAGGTTTCATCGAGATCGAAACACCCATCATGTTCAAAGCGACTCCTGAAGGCGCACGCGACTACCTCGTTCCCTCCCGCCTCTTCCCAGGACAGTTCTATGCCCTGCCCCAATCACCTCAACAGTTGAAACAATTGCTCATGGTCGCAGGCATGGACAAGTACTTCCAGATCGCACGCTGTTTCCGCGATGAAGACCTGCGCGGCGACCGTCAACCTGAATTCACGCAACTCGATCTTGAAATGTCTTATGTTCATCGTGATGATGTGCTTGCCCTCGTCGAAGGCTTGTTCACCGAAATGATCCCCGCCGTCGCGCCGCATAAAAAATTGCTGTCATCACCGTGGATGAAGGTCCCGTATCTTGAAGCGTTGGATAAATACGGATCGGATAAGCCTGACCTGCGCTTCGGCATGGAACTGATGAATGTCTCGGACGTTTTCGCCAAAAGTGAATTCCGCGTCTTTCAATCCACGCTGGAAGCTGGTGGTGTGATCAAATGCATTGTCGCCCCTCGAAGCGCGGACATGTCCCGCAAAGAAGTGGATGCGCTCACAGAAGTAGCAAAGTCGTTTGGGGCAAAGGGCATGCCCACTTTGGCAGTAACAGCTGAAGGCGTGAAAGGAAGCGCGGCAAAGTTTGTGACGGCAGAAGAGGTCGAAGCGTTGAAATCCAAAACGGGAACAGGAGTCGGCGATCTCATCGTCTTCGCCACTGATACCAAAGCCATTGCTAATAAAGTCCTCGGCGGATTACGTCTGTGGTTCCGCGATAAGTTGGATTTGGCAGACAAGGATATGATGGCGTTCGCATGGGTCGTGGACTTTCCGTTCTTTGCGTACAATGAAGAAGAGAAACAATGGGAGTCTGAACATCACCCATTCACGATGCCGAAGTTGAGCGATTTGGATAAGTTTGATACCGACCCGGGCGCTGTGATGTCGGATGCTTATGATATGGTATGCAACGGCTACGAAACCGCTTCGGGCTCGATCCGTATTCATCGCCGTGACATTCAAATGAAGATGTTCCAGATGCTCGGACTGAACGACGAAGATATTCAGGCGAAGTTCGGGCACATGCTCGAAGCGTTCGAGTACGGCGCCCCCCCACACGGCGGTATGGCTCCCGGCATTGATCGTTTGGTCATGCTGCTGGCGGACGAACCCAACATCCGCGAAGTCATTGCCTTTCCCAAGAATCAAGCGGGACGAGATGTAATGGCTGACGCGCCGTCTGCGGTTGAGCCGAAGCAGCTGAAAGAGTTACATATTAAGTTTGAATAACAAAAGCAACTCGACCACTAATAAGCAAAATTATTTTGATTACAAGTTGATCTCGGTACGCATTCGGCTACTCGACCAACAGAGGATTTATGGAACGGACGCTCATTTGCAACGCAAAAGAAAATATTGGAAAAGTCATTTCCCTCAAGGGATTTGTTCAAACCGTCCGAAATCAAAAGGCAGTCCAGTTTATTATTCTGCGCGATCATACTGGACTCATTCAAGTCGTTGCGGAGCGTTCTGAAGAAAATAAAATTGTGAATGAGTTGATTGCTACGCTGACGCGCGAGTCAGCAATTGATGTGACGGGAGTTGTGGTAAGCAACCCGAATGTCAAGCTGGGTCAAGTAGAAATACAGTTAAAGACTCTCTCTGTTGAGTCGCTATCAGATGCAACTTTACCCATTGATGTTTTCGGTCCAACTGAAACGGATGTAGACAAAAGATTGGACTGGCGTTTTCTGGATCTACGTCATCCAAAGAATCAGTTGATGTTCAGGATTCAAACCACGATTGAGGCGGCGATGCGTGAGTTTTGGATATCCAACGGATTCGTGGAAATCCATACGCCAAAAATTATGGGCAGCCCGAGTGAAGGTGGAGCTGAACTTTTTACGTTGGAATATTTTGAACAGACTGCCTCGTTGGCACAGTCACCGCAATTCTATAAACAGATGGCAATGGCGGCGGGACTCGACCGCGTCTTTGAAATCGGACCAGCCTTTCGTGCAGACCCATCTTTTACACCTCGACACTCCACTGAATTCACCAGCGTGGATATGGAAATGTCGTGGATTGAATCGCATCACGACATCATGGAATTTGAAGAACGTTGGCTTGAGCATATTTTGCACACTGTCAAAGAGAAACATGGCAAAGAAATCGCGGAAACGTTTGGTGTTGAGGTAGTTGTACCCAGCCTGCCTTTCCCGAAAGTAACCATGGAAGAGGCGCAACAGATTCTCCGTGACAAAGGTTATGTAGCTCAGGCTGAAACCAAAAAAGGAGATATCGATCCGCAGGGCGAACGAATATTATGTGAGTACGCGAAAGATAAATTCAACCACGAATTTATCTTTGTCACAGATTATCCTATCGAAGTTCGTCCTTTCTATCATATGAGGAAGGAAGACAAACCTGCTGAGACCAAAAGCTTCGACTTGCTTTGGAAGTGGATGGAAATCACAACTGGCGCACAACGCGAACATCGTTATGATGTTTTAGTGAAGCAGGCAACAGAAAAAGGCGTAAGTCTCGAGTCGATTCAGTTTTATCTCGATTTCTTCAAATACGGTTGCCCGCCACACGGCGGATTTGGATTCGGTCTGGCAAGACTGCTTGCTGCAATGCTTAATCAGAAGAGCATACGAGATGTAGTTTTTCTTCACCGTGGACCCACACGACTCATACCTTAGGAAAAAGATGAAATGACAAATACTCCTTCATTAGAAAACAAAGCAACAATTCGCGTTTGTCTGGCGGGCGCAACAGGATGGGCTGGCTCCGCGGTGGCACGCGCCTTAGCCCAAACCAGCGACATTGCGCTTGTATCCGCGGTATCACGTACACATGCTGGCAAAACTTTGGGCGATGTGCTAACAGAGCCTCGTTTGACCTGTCCCGTGTATGCAACTGCACAAGAAGCACTCACGGCACATCCATGCGATGTGTTTTTCGAGTTCACAAAACCAGACGTGGCGAAGTCCAATATACTGACCGCGCTACAACATAGAGCACACGTTGTCATCGGCACATCTGGATTATCCGATGCGGACTACGCCGAAATTGCTTCAGCCGCCGAGCAGAATCAACGCGGAGTGTTAGCCGTTGGCAACTTCGCCTTAACCGTTGTACTGTTGCAGAAGTTTTCTGAGATCGCCGCCAAGTTTATCCCGCAATGGGAAATCATTGATTACGCCCACGATGACAAAAAAGATGCCCCCAGTGGGACTGCGCGTGAATTAGCTTATCGGCTGTCTAAGATTCGCGAGTCAGAATTGACAGTTCCGCTAGAGGAAACCAAAGGTGTTGTAGAGACACGCGGCGCACGGATGACAGGTTCACAAGTACACTCCATCCGCTTGCCTGGATATACCATCTCCGCCGAGATTATCTTCGGCATGCCTGACCAAAAGCTGACCATCCGCCACGATTCAGGGACCAGCGCCGAGCCGTATGTAGATGGTTCTCTGCTGGCAATCCGCAAGGTCAACACGTTTGTTGGTCTACGGCGCGGATTGGATAGTGTGCTTGATTTAAGTTGATACTCGGTGGTCGAGTAACCCCGAACGATCTTTGAGGGACATATCGAGACCACCAATAAGCAAATGCATTCTTGTTACATGTTGGTCTCGATACGGGCTTCGCCCCACTCGACCAACGGAGTTGAAATTATGACCCAAACAATCGACACCAAAACCGTCAAGCATGTCGCGCACCTTGTGCGCCTCGGCATCTCTGAAGAGGAAGCCCAAAAGTTCAGCGGACAGTTCTCATCCATCATTGACTACTTCAACATGCTCAACGAAGTAGATACCGAAAACGTCCCACCTGCATCGGACATTGCCAACGCCGAGAATGTACTGCGCGAAGATGTGGTCAAACCATCCATGAGCCACGAAGAGTTCATCAAGAACGCTCCACAATCCGAACGCGGCTATGTCAAAGTGCCGACTGTGTTGGGAGACGAATAAAAGGATTCACCGCAAAGGGTCACGAAGGTACACAAAGGTTTAAGAAGGTTTTCCTTCGTGACACTTCGTGGTAAGAAAAATTATGGAATTAACTCAACTATCCATCCGTGAAGCCCACGAACTTCTAATATCAAAGAAAATCTCCTCAGTCGAGTTGACTCAGGCAATGCTCGACCGCATCCACGATGTAGACAAGAAGGTCAAGTCCTACGTCACCGTCACAGATGATCTCGCGCTTGAACAAGCCAAGCAAGCCGATGAGCGCATTGCCAAAGGCGAGAGAGTCACCCCGCTGACAGGCATCCCCTTCTCAATGAAGGACTGCATCTCCACGCGCGGAGTCCGCACCACGTGTTCATCGAAGATTCTCGAAAATTACGTTCCGCAATACAACGCCACGGTCACGAACAAACTCGCAGACTCTGGCGCTGTCCTCGTCGGCAAGACCAACATGGACGAGTTCGGCATGGGCTCTTCGTGTGAGAACTCGGCACTCTTCAATACGCACAACCCGTGGAATCTCGACCACGTTCCCGGCGGCTCGAGCGGAGGTTCTGCTGCGGCGATGTCGGCTAGTCTCGCCACGTTCACCATTGGCGAAGACACGGGCGGATCAGTCCGCATGCCCGCGGGCTTTTGCAATGTCACGGGTATCAAGCCAACATATGGGCGAGTTTCGCGCTATGGTCTCATCGCGCTCGTCTCCTCCTTCGACTCTATCGGACCCATGACACGTGACGCCTACGATTGCGCAACTGTCCTCGAAGCCATCGCAGGTCACGATCCGCACGACAGCACCACTTACCAATCACTTGTCCCCAATTACACAAAAGATATCAACAAATCTGTCAAAGGGATGAAGCTTGGTATTCCCAAAGAATATTTCGTAGCAGGGATGGAAACGGGCGTCGAGTCCGCGCTCCAAGAATCGATTCGTCAATTTGAAAAACTCGGCATGGAGATTCACGAGGTCTCGCTCCCCCACACTAAATACGGTCTGCCCGTTTATTATCTGCTGCTCTTCGCCGAAGCCAGCGCCAACCTCGCCCGTATGGACGGCACGCGCTTCGGTCTCTCCGTTTCAGAGGATGCGAAAGATGTTATCGACATCTATCTCAAGACTCGCCACGAAGGATTCGGCGACGAAGTCAAGCGCAGGATCATGCTCGGAGCGTATGCTCTTTCAGCTGGATACTATGACGAGTATTACTTGAAGGCGCAAAAAGTGCGCACGCTTCTGCGTCGGGACTTTGAGTCTGCTTTTGCCTCCGTTGACGTTCTCCTCGCCCCGACCTGTCCCACCACAGCGTTCAAGCTCGGCGAGAAAACCAGCGACCCGCTCGAAATGTACCTCTCGGATATTTATGTTGTCGCCACCAATCCCGCTGGCGTCCCTGCATTAGCATTGCCCGCTGGCTTTTCAAAGGATATGCCCGTTGGCATGCAACTCATCGGCAAACACCTGGACGAACAAACTTTATTCCAAGTCGCTCACGCCTACCAGCAAGTGACGGATTGGCATAAGCAGTTACCGTCTTTATAAAACCCGCAGGGGCGCAGAAATGCTGCGCCCCTACTTAAGACATAAACAGAAAGGAGTTCCTAACGAGCCTGAGAGATCCACGTTGCGTCCTTATTCACCTGTTGTCCTAGAAACAAACGCAGTTGAGCGCCATGTTCCATCACATGCCGAAGATTGTACAGTTGAAGTTCTGCAAAAGGCACTTCGCCCCAACTAAATTGACACAAGCGATTAGCCTGCTCCTGTGACATGGCACTGATAACTGATTGGCAATTTCGACGGCAAGTCGCTAAATAGCCAAGCAATTCTTCACGAGAATAGGTTCGCGGCAAGGTTTCATCCGGATACATCTCAACCAGATCAAACGGAGCAGGCGGAGAAAAACCTTCTTCGGCTCCTGTCAGATATAGGTCAAGCCAGAACAATGTGTGGTAGCACAAATACCAAAACCTGGAGAAACCCTTCGCAACCCACTGATCAGGCAGATCGTCCCATAATTGAACTTCCCACAATTCATGTGGGCAATCTTTGATAACATCATCCAACATATCGATTGCAGCGCCAAATTGACGCCATAGCATTTCATTGTTGATAATCGTCATATTTTAATCCTTTGCAATTTACATTGGATTTTCGTACACGTAAAAAATGTAATCCTGAGATTTCGTCTCTACACCAAGATCATGTAACGTCCTGAGCAATTGCGCCCGATGATCAGTGGCATGATTGGCAACATGCAAAAGCACCTGCCAGGCAAACAGGACTTGATCTTCTTCTGGTTCTTTGATCGGTTTGGTGAATAACATATCGTCTTGTAATTCGGCAAGGTATGCACGGATATTTTCCTCCACCTTGTCCCAGTGTGTGCGGATGACATCTCGGTCGTCAGCGGTCACAGTTTCAGGAAGCGGCTCCAAAGGCTGGGCACCACGCAGTTCACTGAACCACATGTCTTCTGCATCCAGAAGATGGACGAGCTGCTCCCGAACAGAGCCGCGCGAGTAATCCACTGGATGTGTGAACTGTTCAAAGGAAAGCGAACTAACACCATTCCATACTTTGCGGTTTTCGGCAAAGTGATAGTTGTAAAAATGACGGAAGGCATCTGCATTCATAAGGTTACTCCTTTGTATCTGTTTGAATTATTATAGCGCAGATGTTCTAAAACACAGGAAAAATCAATGACACCGAATCGAATTCTCACTTGGGATGGCTGTACCAATGTTCGCGACCTTGGCGGCTTGAACGCATCCAACGGGTATAAAACCCGTTGGGGTGCCGTCGTGCGTGGTGACCAGCCAGCCAAACTCACGGAAGATGGTTGGGCATCATTGTACGAACACGGCATCCGCACCATCATCTCACTCCGCACCTATGGATTTGACGAAAAGGATTATCCCATCGTTGTCCCGCCTCACTCTGATATTCAAGTCGTTTCGGTTGAGATCGAGGATGTGACAAACAAAGAATTCGTTGAAAAATGGGCAACTTCCGACCTGTGGGGTACCCCACTTTACTACACCCACGCGCTAAACCTCTGGGCACATCGTCACGTTGCTGCTCTCAAAGCTATTGCCCAAGCCCAGCCGGGCGGAGTCTTCTTCCACTGCAAACGCGGATACGACCGCACAGGCATCATCTCATTTTTATTGCTTGCACTTACAGGTGTATCAGTAAAAGATATCACCGCCGATTATGAATTAAGTGTAGACCCCGTGCGCGATCAACTTCTGGCAGAACGAAACACCAACGTTTATGAAGTCCTGCAAAAAACACTGGAAGGCATCCACGTCGAAAATTATCTCATCGAAGGTGGCATAACTCAAAACGACATCTCCGCCCTCCGCGTAAGGTTTCTTGAATTACCAAACAATGGTTAAAACAATGTATAACCACGCTCCTGAAAACTACATATGTCCATTCTGCCTTCTCATTGCCGGTATGGAAAATGAACACGTTTACTCCGTTCAAAGCGATATTGTTTATCATGATGATTCTGTCACTGCATTTATCGGCTCACATCAATGGAAAAATAACCACGGCAACACTATCATCGTTCCGAACGAACACTTTGAAAATATCTATGATCTACCGATCCATTATGCTCAAGATATTCATCGGGTTGCCAAAATGCTAGCCTTAACCATGAAAGATGTATACGCCTGCGACGGTGTATCGACCCGTCAACACAATGAGCCGGAAGGCAATCAAGATGTTTGGCACTATCACTTGCATGTGACACCGCGCTACAGGGATGATAATTATTATGCCACGCAACGCGAACCCATGACCGTCAACGAGCGAGCGATACACGCAGAACAAATTAGAAATTATCTCGCGACTATCCAACCACAAAATTAACTAACCATGCCTCAATACTCAACATCCATCTCCATCAACTCAACTCAAGAATCTGTTTGGAAAATCTTTTCCGATGTCGCCCATTGGCACAAGTGGACTCCGACCGTCACAAAAGTGGAAGTGCTGGACCAGCCTGAGTTGAAACTCGGCAATCGTTTCAAAGTCTACCAGCCGAAACTTCAACCCGCTGTCTGGACTGTGACCGTCCTTACGCCTCCATCCAATTTCATTTGGGAATCAAAAATGCCCGGCTTGGTTATGATCGCGAAACATACTGTCCGCGCCATCAGTTCAAATCAAGCGGACTTAACTTTGAAATTTGCTTTTCAAGGATTCTTTGGTGAAATCATCGGCAGGATGTATGGCAAGCTGGTTGAATCATATATCGCGACGGAAGCTCAGTCGTTGAAAAAATGTGTTGAATCATGATATCGATAGTCAGCAATAAAATGTTTGATATTCAAAGCGCAAGAATTAATACAGCAGGAGCCTATGTCTCCATCAACGGGCTATATGTTTTTGCCATTGGGGCTCAGCTTCACCATAATCAAATACCGATTATTCGCCTTGGCGGTCATCGAGAAGATAATGAAACTGGCTGGCAATGTGCTGCAAGGGAAGTTTTCGAAGAATCCAATCTCAAAATCAAACCGCTCCTTGCAAAAGTCACTTACTTATACGATTGGGAAGTTCTTGAAAACGAGCCACAAAAGATTGCATGGCAACGTGAAGATGATCGGGAACCTGTCCCCTGCCTAGTCGTAATGTATCGCCATGATGAGGCAACAACTTTATCGCTCATGTATCTTGCAGATGCCGACGGAATCCCTGTCCCTTCCTCGGAAGTTAAAGGTCTGTTGTTGCTTCAAGAAAAAGATATTTATCGCCTTTGTAAAGAGCCAACAACTTTGCAACAATATCTTGGCTGTGGAGGCAAGGCAATAATTAAGGATAATTTTGATACGAGTTTATTTTTAGAGCCATTTGCTCAACTGCGTTTATTATCAAGGTTATTGAGCACGAGAGCACTGACAACTAACCACTTTCCACTCACCACTCACTAACCAAACGACCACAAGACTATCTAACTACGAGACCAACTATGACCCAATACGAATCCGTAATCGGACTTGAAATTCACGGCGAACTGCTCACGAACTCCAAAATGTTCTGCGGCTGTTCTGCTGACTATGGCTCCGCGCCCGAGCCGAACACCAACATCTGCCCCACTTGCACAGGTCTGCCGGGTGCGATGCCCGTCGTCAACAAGAAGGCGACTGAGCTCGCCGCGCTTGTCGGTCTCGCATTGAACTGTTCCATCAACAAACACAACACTTTCGCGCGCAAAAATTATTATTATCCCGACCTGCCCAAGGGTTATCAGATCTCGCAGTACGAATTGCCGATCGCAGAAAAAGGCTGGATGGACGTATTGGCTGATTCCGAGAATCAACTTCGGGTGAGAGTGAGGCGGGTTCACATCGAAGAAGACACTGCCAAACTATCGCACGAAAAAAATTATGCGCTCGTCGATTTCAATCGCGCCGGCGTCCCATTGCTTGAGATCGTCTCCGAGCCAGATATGCGTACCGTTGAAGCCGCGCTTGATTACGCCACGAAGGTCCGCGCCATCTTGCGTTATCTCGGCGTCAACTCGGGCAATATGGAAAAAGGTGTGCTGCGTTTCGAAGCGAATATTTCTGTGCGTCCCGTCGGCAGTGATGAATTCAGAACGAGAACCGAAATAAAAAATCTCAACAGTTTCCGCGCGCTCACGCGTGCCTCGGCGTATGAGATCGAACGCCAGACCAAGGTGTATGAAAGCGGCGGGACCGTTGTGCAGGAAACGCTCGGCTGGGACGATGTGCGCGGTGTGACCGTTTCGCAGCGTGGCAAGGAAGAGGCGCACGACTACCGCTACTTCCCCGAACCCGACCTGCCTCCGCTGCAATTTTCGGATGCGTGGATCGATGCAATTCGGACTCAACTCCCCGAACTGCCCGAAGCCATGACGGCACGCTTCATCACGGACTTCAACCTGACTCCGTCCGAAGCGCGTTTTCTTACATCCGATCTTTCGCTTGCCAATTACTTCGAGCGCGTTGTCGCCAAATCGAAGAGTTCAGCGAAAGCTGTGCATTCATGGATCGCGGGCGAGTTCATGCGCTACCTGAATGACTCTGGTGTGAACATTGAAGATGTGACTCTCTCTCCCAAATCGTTTGCTCAATTGATCGACATGGTCACGGATAAAACCATTGGTGGTAACGCGGGAAAAACTGTTCTCGCTGATCTCATCAAGAACGGCGGCGACCCCGCGCAGATCGTCAAAGAAAAGGGACTCGCCCAGGTCTCCGACGAAAGTTTCATTCAAGAAGCCGTGATGAAAGCTATCAATGACAATCCCTCCGAAGTGGAAAAATATCTCGCGGGCAAAGAGACTCTGCTGCAGTGGTTTGTCGGTCAAGTTGCCCGCGCCACCAAAGGCAAGGCTGATCCGAATGTGACGAAGGACTTGATGGTCAAGGCGTTGGCAGAGAGAAGAAAATAACAGTATTCGAAACATGCTAAAATTATAGAAACAAGGAGTTTCCGATGGCTCAGACATCCTTTAGTGTAGATATTCCAAGCAACTTGCTTAACTTGGGGATAGGGCAGGATGAAATCCAGCGTCGAATTTCGGAGTGGCTGGTGTTTTCGCTTTTCTCCGAAGGGAAAATCTCATCTGGTAAGGCAGGTAAATTGCTTGGTATATCTCGCCCTGATTTCATTCAACTACTTAAAACTCGCGGTATTGCCTTTATCAATTATTCAGAAGATGAGATAAAAGAAGAACTGGAAGCAGTTAAGAAACTCACACCAAAAGCCAAGAAATGATTGTTGTATCAGACACTACACCGCTCATTGGCTTGGCTTCTATTGGCAGGCTGAATCTTTTACAGGAACTATTTGACGAAGTTTATATCCCACAAGCAGTTTTTGATGAGACAGTCACATTGGGGCGCGCGGAAAGCAAAGCCAAACAAGAGGTCTCCAAGGCAAACTGGATTCATATTGTTGAAGTGAAAGACCGACTTGCTGTGAATGTGTTACTCGATGAAATGGATTTGGGTGAAGTCGAAACCATTGTCCTTGCAAGTGAAATGAATGCAGATTGGGTCTTAATGGACGAGAGGAAGGGGCGCAGAAAGCTTACTCAATTGAGTATCCCGAAAATCGGCACCTTGGGCATTCTGCTCAAAGCAAAACAACTTGATCTCATCCCATTACTAAAACCCGAAATCGACGACCTGCAAAAATCAGGTTTCTCTATATCACCCTTGGTAGTTGATGAAATATTGAAAATGGCAAGCGGATAAGCAAACTTGGCATATCAGTTTCTTTAGAGGTGCTGCATGGTAAACAAAGGTTATTTCATCATCACTGATATTTCAGGATATACCGAGTATCTTACAAAATCAGAGCTTGAACATGCGCACGCGACTCTGCAAAACCTCTTCGATGCGCAATTGGCGCATATAAAATTCCCATTACATATCTCGGGGTTTCGTGGCGACGCCATCTTTATGTATGTTCCAGAAACAGAATTTATCAACCCACAAAGCCTGGTGGAAGTCCTTGAAAATCAGTACATCGTTTTTTCAGAGACCCTGCAGCAGATGGTGATCAATACCACCTGCACTTGCAATGCCTGCAAAAACATGAAGTTGCTCGACCTGAAAGCCGCTGTACATTATGGGGAATATCTGATCCAAAAACTTGGCGACAAGGAAGAACTCCTCGGTGCAGATGTGATCGTTCCACATCGCATGCTTAAGAATCGTGTCACGGAGAAAACCGGAGTAAAAGCCTATGCCATCTTTTCGGAGGCTGCCGCAAATAAATTGGATTTGAAAAAGTTGTGCGATCCGCTTATTCCACATACTGAGACCTATGAGCATCTTGGCGAAGTTCAAATCCAGGTGCACAACCTAAGAACCGCATGGGAAAATTATCTGGACGAAATGCGTTATGTGGTAAACCCCGAAACAGCATGGATCAAAATCGAATTGGACATCCCTTTTCCGCCTTCGTTGATCTGGGATTACATCACCAACCCTATATTGGAGGCTCCCATCCTGGGGTTGGAGTATGTCCGCCGTGAAGATGATCTTGGCGGGCGTACACGACCCGGGGCGAATTTCCATTGTGCCCACTCTAGTGGTGATTTTTTCAACAAGATCGTGGACTGGAAACCATTCCGCTATTACACCACCCAGCAACATGTAGCAGGCGACATTGAATACTACCGCACCATCCGTCTGGATTATGATGGGTTGGTCACCAAATTTGGGCTATATATCAGCAGACCAGAAAAGGAAACGCCGCCCGGTTTTCGCGAATTTTTGGAGTCAGCGGCGCGTGCCGGATACGAACGAATCCCATCCTTTTTGCAGGCCGATATTGAGAGTGGAAAGATTACAGTAGAGTAAAACTTCCAATGGTTCGTTGGGCAAGTTGCTCGCGCCACCAAAGCTTGTCCTGCAACCAAAGGGAGTGTCGAAGGGACAAAGGAGTTGCTCATGAAGGCTTTGGAAGATCGAAGAAAATAATTACCCCGGAACTATTTTAGAACAAGTTTTCAGTTATAATGCCTGAAAAGATTGGCACGTGTCAATCAAGTTTATCAATGGAGGCTGAAATGGATTTTAGTTCTATCAACTGGTTGGCGGTTATTGCTGCTGTTTTGGCAAGCATGGTCATTGGAAGCATCTGGTTTGGTCCTAAAGCTTTTTATCCGGCTTGGTTGAAGGCGCTCGCGCAGATCGATAAGACTGACCCTAATGATCGAAATATGGGACCTGTGGTCAGAATCTTTGGACTTACCATTCTCGCATCCTTTGTGCAAGCCGTGTTCATGTCGCTGATGGTCAACGCGATGGGAAGCATGTCTGGCGGCGCGACACTTTCGTCTGGCGCCATGGCTGGCTTCCTGCTCTGGCTTGGATTCGTTGCCCCATCAAGCCTAACCAATAAACTGTTCGCGGACCGTGTCAAAGCCTGGTACTATGAAGCTGGCAACCATCTTGTCACCTTTGTCGTCATGGGTGCCATTTTGGGTGCCTGGCACTAAACGTTTGTTCAACTAACAAAATCCTGAAGAACTTTTGGTTCTTCAGGATTTTTTATGTGTCAGGTATACTCAACCGATGCAATCTGGTAAAGAGACGCTCCTACAATGGTTCGTCGGGCAAGTCGCCCGCGCCACCAAAGGCAAAGCCGACCCGAATGTGACGAAAGAGTTGATGCTAAAGGCGTTGGAAGAGCGAAGGAAGTAAATCTTTCCTTACTCTTCCAAGCAGGCTAAATTGAATAAAGAAAAGAGGGCGTGTTATACTCATTTAGGGAAAGTTCAAAGCGATGGGAAAAGAGACCTTAAACGAGTTTGTAACTAGACATTCTTTAGCCAAACTAATGCGCGAGTTGAAAGCAGATGTAGTTTGGGAGAGATTTTCTGATTGGCTAAAATCAAAACCATCGGACAACAGTTGGCTTTGCTCATTGTATGATTTTGCTAATGATGTTCCCTTTTGCTACATAAATGACCAAATCGTCAATGAAACGTTATCAATTTTAAATATAGATATCCAATGCGCCCTTGATGCACTAAAGAATCATGGCGAATTTGTCAGCAGGGCAATATTTACTTTTTTTCGACCAAGTGTCAGTTGGCAAATACAAGATGGGGAAAGAATTTCAATTGATACCCCAAGAGGCATTGAAGACTTCGAAAATATCTGGCACCCAGAATATGTAAGATGCTGTGAACAGATTTACAATCACTTAATCAAAATCCCGTTGCACATTTTGGGAAAACAAAACAATAAAGATTTTGTTTCGCCTGGCCTACCTGTACGCGTTGAAAGATTAATAGCCCTTGAGCATTCAAGCCTAACAACTGGGTACGATTCTGTGATACGAAATGCTATCTCGCATGGGGGAATTGAATACGACATTAGCGACATTAGCTATATCGACAACAAAGACAAAAAACAAATTTACGCCCCTGATCTTGTAAATCATCTGGATGATTTATTTGACACTTGCAGTTCTATTATTGTCTCACTTTTACTTTTTGTTATTGAAAACCGAGACGCGGTCGAAAAAGCCGGAATTGAACACCTACCCTTAGGGATAAAGTATCTCCTCACCAATGGCTTTGCTAGTCATAACGGCTCAAAGCTCATATCATTCATTGAAAGTGGACCGAACAAACAACAGCTCAATATTAATATACAAACAAACTCTATATATAGGGGAGTCCACCAATTTGAGGCACTCCAAGTAGCGTGGGCGGTCAGTTTCTTTGGTGGAAGCAATTTCGAACGTATCCTAGTTAATATTGATTGTGGTATGCCTGTACAACCTTTGGTAATCATTAATAGTGAATTACTAAGAGACGCCGTTGAAAACAAGCTTGCATTTGAAGATGTAGGATCTAAGCTATTCGAGCATTCTTTGTTATGGTACGACACTACAAAACTTAGGTCTAATCTATTTGGTTTACAAAATTCCATGAAAACGAGTTTTGAGATTCAAAAAAGAATCTTCCGCCAAAGAATGATAGATAGCAATAACTTTATTCCAAGACTCCATTACAAAGTTGTATTCACAAAAAATACCAGCCCAAGACGTTTCAGACGCCTTGAGGGGCATATAGTATTAAATGTTTCAAAAAGTATTACTGAAGCCCAACTACTGAAAATAATCAAGAGTGCCATAAATCAATTAAGGCGACGACTTATTAAACGAAAAGACTTACACGGAGAAGTTGGCTTGCCAGGTTCTCCATTCGGTATCACTTTAAGAGTATATTCGACAGATAGGCGAGTACGCAAACTTCTGTCATATACATGGCAAGAAAAAGAGTTAGTTGCAATTGCTGAATACTCAAAAAATTGGAATATATCCTTACCCCTTTACACAAAAGAGCCGAACAGAATACAGGGTCGGATTCAGGTTAAATACAACGAACAACTTATTAAGATCGAAGATAAATAAGAAACTTCTTGTATAATCCGCAGGCTTCACCACAAAGCCCAAAGGATTAACTCATGACTTCCCTCACCGAACGCCACAAGGCGATCATCTTCATCATGCTTGCCGCCCTGCTCTGGAGCACCGCTGGCGTCTTCGTCAAAGCGCTCGACTGGGGATCCATGTCCATTCTCGCGGGACGCGGTTTATTCACCAGCCTGGTATTTCTGCTCTACATGCGCCGCCTCCCCACCAAAATCACACGCTGGACACTGCTCGCGGCGGGCGGTTCCATTGTGACTCAATTTCTATTCATCACCTCCACCAAGTTGACCACCGCCGCTAACTCAATCTTTCTCCAATACACAGCACCTATCTACGTGGTCGTGTTGGCGTATTGGCTCCTGCGCGAAAAACCATCCCGCACGGATTGGATCGCGATGGGCACTATCTTTCTGGGATTGCTGCTCTTCTTCGGCGACCAGCTCAGCCCAGATGGTTTCTACGGCAATATTCTGGCGATGCTCAGCGGTGTGACTTCCGCGGTGATGATGGTCTCCTTCCGCGCGCAAAAGGATGCTACGCCTGAAGACAGCATTCTCATTGCCAGTCTGGTCATCGCTATCTTCGGGTTTCCATCCATTCTCAAGGAAACTCAGACAGTCACCAACTGGCTGACGGTTGCCTACTTGGGCGTGTTCCAGATCGGGTTGGCATTCATCTTTTTCACCAAAGGCATTAAACACATCCCTGCGCTGGAAGCGAATCTCATCGGAACTTTGGAGCCTATCTTGAATCCGGTGTGGGTATTTTTATTCCTTGGCGAACGCATGGGATCGTCCGCGCTGTTGGGAGGTCTGGTCGTGCTGGTGGGCGTCATCGTCAGCGCAGTTGGGTCAGCTCAAGTAGATAAAGAAACACAACCATAAATTGCCTTTCCTCGAAAATCAAAAAGAGCCTCGGTTACGAGGCTCTTTTAATGTTCATTTATCCTTTTTATCTTTCTTCTCTTTTTTCTTATCATCATCGTGGACCATCATATCAATGGCAACCGCGATCGCGAGAATGAGAACATCATTTTGCCCAGGGTCGATGTCCACACCATAGGTATCCGTCAGCTTGAGCCATTTCTTCGACACCTCGGCAACTTTCTTGCGACCTTCCTTGATCGAATATTCGTGGTTAAGGATGTCGCCTTGCACATCCAGGTCGGCTCCATTTTTGACTTTCACATGCCAACGGTCACGCAATGGAGAGATGAGTGCCTTTTTGATCACAGCAATATCAGCGCCATTCGGACTTTCGACAACCATCGTGTCCTTGATCGTCAACAAACGTTCCTTTATCTGGCAAAGCACATTCCCATTTAAATCCTCAAAGGCTAGGGTTTTGCGAATCCGCAGCACCTTGCCATCTACTTTGAAAACTTTTTTGCCTTCCTCATTTTCGATCCAGAAGTCATCTCCAATGGAGATCAGGTTTTGGCGGATTTTGTAACGATTGGTCATGGTATTTTCCTTATGAATAATGAAATTCTCGAACAGCATAATTATTATACGCTTCTCGCACCGTGCAAGTTGCTTGTGTAGTATTCGTTCAGCCGCTTGAGCGATAGTCGCTCATTCCTGCCATCTGCTATAATCGATAAAAATAACGCATAAAGGACATTCTACATGGCTGAATATATCAGCGTTTCAAAAATTTCAAACTACGTTGGGCAGGAAGTGACCATCAAAGGCTGGGTCTACAATCGCACGGACAAAGGTAAGCTGGTCTTTTTGCTCGTCCGCGACGGTTCAGGCTTTGTGCAATGTGTCGCCTTCAAAGGTGACCTGGAACCGGAAGTGTTCGATCGCGTCTCGCGCCTGCCACAAGAGTCATCGGTCATCATCACAGGCTCTGTCCGTGAAGATAAGCGGGCACCCGGTCTCCCCGGCGGATATGAACTCGGTGTGAAGCAGATCGAAGTGGTGCAAGAGGCGGGCTTGGATTATCCGATGTCGCTCAAAGATCACGGTCCCGATTTCGCGCTCGACAATCGTCACTTGTGGATCCGCATGCAGAGTCAGTGGGCGATCCTGCGCGTGCGTGTGCGGGTCATGAAGGCGGTGCGCGAGTATTTGGATGGTCAAGGCTTCTTCAATCTTGATACGCCCATCTTGACTCCTGCCGCCGCCGAAGGAACCACGACTCTTTTTGAAACTGAGTATTTCGATGAAGGCAAAGCTTATCTTGCGCAAACCGGACAACTCTACAACGAAGCTAACATCTTCGCGTTTGGAAAAGTCTACTGCTACGGGCCGACCTTCCGCGCTGAAAAATCAAAGACGCGTCGCCATTTGACCGAGTTCTGGATGCTTGAACCTGAGATCGCTTTCTGCGACCTCGACGAACTCATGGATGTGGAAGAGGGTCTCATCACCTACATTGCTCAAGCGGTGTTGAAGGATTGTGCAGCGGAGTTGAAATTCCTTGGGCGTGATATTTCAGTGCTTGAAAAAGTAGTCGGACCGTTTCCGCGCATGTCGTATGACGATGCAGCGAAATATCTGATCGAGCTCTACGAAAAAGAGACTGACCTCGAAAAGAAGGAACTGCTCAAATTCGAATGGGGCATGGATTTCGGCGCGCCGCACGAAACCGAGATCACCAAACTCTACGACAAGCCGGTGTTTGTCTATGGCTACCCCTCCGCGGTCAAAGCCTTTTACATGGAGCCATGGCCCGATCGCCCCGAAGTCTGCAAATCCGTGGACTTGCTCGCCCCCGAAGGCTACGGCGAAATTTGCGGCGGCTCCGAGCGCATGAGCGACCCCGATAAATTATTAGCACGCATTCAAAAGGAAGGTCTGCCCGAGGAAGCGTTCAAGTGGTATCTGGAACTGCGCAAGTACGGTTCGGTTCCCCACTCCGGCTTTGGCATGGGCACGGAACGCGTCACCGCCTGGATGTGTGGCATCGAACACATCCGCGAGGCGATCCCCTTCCCAAGGACGATCAAGAGAATCTACCCGTAAGTCACCAAGACCTGACATAACCTGTCAGGTCTTTTTATTTGGATGTATACTTCTAAAGTCATTATTTGGTCTCTTGCTAAGGGAAATCCAGTATGGCCCGAAAAAAAGTAGATGAACCAAAAATAAAAGTTGGAAATATCACCGATGTCAGCGGGGAAGTTATCATCGCGACTGGTGATATCTACAAGGGCTTCACCGCCGAGCAAGTCTCTGTTCTCATCAAGCAAATCACAACCACATTTCAACCGAAAAAATTTGACGGGCGTTGTCCCTATAAAGGACTCGATGTCTTCGAAGAGGAAGATGCAGAGTTGTTCTTCGGGCGCGAGAAATTGGTGGGTGATCTCGTCAATCGCGTAAAAGAATCAAGAACTGTATTCATTACGGGCCCATCGGGAAGTGGAAAGTCATCGCTGGTGCGCGCAGGATTGATTTGTGCTTTGAAACAAAGCGCAATCAAAAATAGTGACAAGTGGTTATTTGAAACAATAAAACCAGGACGTGATCCAATTGAATCATTAGCATTAGCGTTTTCGCGTTTGTCGAAAACCCCAGAGTTAGCAAGTTATTTTCGGCAACATAATGACGAAGCGAATATTTTGCATGAGTGCGCCGAATCAGCATTAAGCCATCGTAAAGACCAGCGGCTTGTATTATTCATTGACCAATTCGAAGAAGTCTTTACACAGGTGAGTAAAGAAAAATCAGAGAGATTCATCAACATTCTAACAAATACCACAACCATCGATAACGGACGCATCATTATATTGTTCTCCATGCGCTCAGACTTTGTCTCGAACTGCGCAACACATCCTCAACTGAACGACTTGCTAAACCAACAATTCATACAAATCGGCGCAATGCAATCCAATGAGTTAGTGAGTGCGATCGCTCAACCTGCTTTGCGCGTGGGCATGCGGATTGACCCTGACTTGATCGCGCAAATCATTAATGACATGCAAGGCGAGCCGGGCGCATTGCCCTTAATGCAATTCGCTTTGAAAGATTTATTTGATTCGCAGCAAAGCAAAGGCATTATTGCCTTAACTCTGAACGATTATTTGCATCGCGGTGGGATTCATAAAGCCTTGGAGCGCCACGCCGATGCTTCATTTGCGAAATTAGACAAGCATGAGCAAGAATTGGCGCGTTCTATCTTTAGCGGGCTGATCGAGATTGGGCGCGGCACACAGGATACGCGCCGCACTGCATTGTTCGATGAACTTGTCCCGGCAAATGCAAAAGCCGAAGAAGTGTTGGCCATCGTTCAAAAGCTTGCTGATGCGCGCCTAATCACCACCGATGAAAAGGATGAAAGAGAAACTGTTACGCTTGCGCATGAGAAATTAATTGACGCCTGGCCCTGGTTAAAAAAGCTGGTCAACGAAAATCGCGATGTAATTGCTTTGCAGAATGAAATCTCAGCAGATGCCAAGGAATGGGACGAGCATCATCGTGATGCAAGTTATCTTTATACAGGTGCACGTTTAATTAATGCCCGCGAGAAATTTGAAGCCAAGAATCTTGTACTCAGTGGAAGCGCTTATGAATTTGTGAAAGTAGGACAAGCTCAACAACGACGCGGTCGGCTGGCTCTGATTAGTGGAGTATCAACGATCATTGCCTCTTTGGTGATTGCAGTCATTGTGTTTAATCAAATCGCGACCAAGGCAGTTGCCAATGAAAAGTTAGCCCGCGCTGGAGAACTCTCAGCACAATCAATTGCCTTACGCGATAAGAATTTTCAACTCTCCCTGCTATTAGGTATTGAAGCTTATCAAGGCTCTGCAACGATTCAATCCCATGCAGCGTTATTGGATAATGCCCAGGCACATCCCCAAGTCCGCGCTTTTTTGATTGGACATGCTTCTGATGTAACCAGCGTAGCCTTCAGCCCGGATGGCAAAACGCTCGTATCAGGGAGTTGGGACAAAACCATCATCTTGTGGGATGTGGAAACTCACCAACCCATCGGCCAGCCGCTCACGGGACATGCTGATTATGTAGCCAGTGTAGCCTTCAGCCCGGATGGCAAAACGCTCGCTTCGGGCAGTTACGACAGCGCCGTCATCCTGTGGGATGTGGAAACTCACCAACCCGTCGGCCAGCCGCTTACGGGACATGCTAATGTTGTAACTAGCGTGGTCTTCAGCCCGGATGGCAAAACGCTCGCTTCAGGGAGTTGGGACAGCAACATCATCCTGTGGGATGTGGAAACTCACCAACCCGTCGGCCAGCCGCTCACGGGACATGCTTCTTCTGTAGAGAGCGTAGCCTTCAGCCCGGATGGCAAAACGCTTGCTTCAGGGAGTTGGGACAGCACCATCATCCTGTGGGATGTGGAAACTCACCAACCCGTCGGCCAGTCGCTTACGGGACATGCTTCTTCTGTAACCAGTGTGGCCTTCAGCCAGGATGGTAAAACGCTTGCTTCGGGCAGTGCAGACAAAACCATCATCCTGTGGGATGTGAAAACTCGCCAACCCATTGGCCAGCCGCTCACGGTACATTTTTCTTATGTAATCAGTGTAGCCTTCAGCCCGGATGGCAAAATGCTTGCATCGGGCAATGGAGACAACACTATCATCCTGTGGGATGTGGAAACTCACCAACCCATCGGCCAGCCGCTCACGGGACATGCTGATTATGTAGCCAGCATGGCCTTCAGCCCGGATGGCAAAACGCTCGCTTCGGGCAGTTACGACAGCGCCATCATCCTGTGGGATGTGGAAACTCATCAACCCATTGGCCAGCCGCTTATGGGACATGCTTCTTCTGTAGAGAGCGTGGTCTTCAGCCCGGATGGCAAAACGCTCGCATCAGGGAGTTGGGACAAAACCATCATCTTGTGGGATGTGGAAACTCACCAACCCATCGGCCAGCCGCTCACGGGACATGCTGATTATGTAACCAGTGTAGCCTTCAGCCCGGATGGCAAAACGCTTGCTTCAGGGAGTTGGGACAGCACCATCATCCTGTGGGATGTGGAAACTCATCAACCCGTCGGCCAGCCGCTCACGGGACATGCTTCTTCTGTAGAGAGCGTAGCCTTCAGCCCGGATGGCAAAACGCTTGCTTCAGGGAGTTGGGACAACACCATCATCCTGTGGGATGTGGAAACTCACCAACCCGTCGGCCAGCCGCTTATGGGACATGCTTCTTCTGCAGAGAGCGTGGTCTTCAGCCCGGATGGCAAAACCCTTGTTTCGGGCAGTGACGACAACACCATCATCCTGTGGGATGTGGAAACTCGCCAACCCATTGGCCAGCCGCTCACGGGACATGCTGATTATGTAACCAGTGTAGCCTTCAGCCCGGATGGCAAA
>Ga0180074_1000031_pt1 | contig 26570 bp, 28 predicted proteins | sample EasRiv366_16_10D_FD_121773 | JGI IMG/M metagenome (GOLD analysis project Ga0180074, IMG submission 121773) | Soil microbial communities from meander-bound floodplain in the East River, Colorado, USA - East River metaG ERMLT366_16_10D | ecosystem: Environmental > Terrestrial > Soil > Floodplain ...
GACGTCAGTCGGTTATACGTCCACGGCACGGAAAAAGCCGATACGTGGGTCGATATCACCGAGACGTTGGATATCAAGATCAAGGCTTTACAACAGCATGTAAGTCAAATCCCTGTTGATGAAGTTGGCAAGTGGATGACGGAGTGGGCAGCAGAAGATGCGAAAGATAAAGATATGAAGTATGCCGAGAGTTATAAAGTAATGCTCCTGAAAAAGGATGAGGAAGGGAAATGAGTTTTACCAGCCAAGAGTTTTGGCTTTTCTTTGCCGGCATTGCCGCGCTCTATTGGTTGGTGCGTGAAAGACATTGGCAAAACGGTCTACTATTACTCGCAAGCTACGTCTTTTATGGGTGGGTTCATCCCTGGCTGTCTCTGATGCTGGCTGTTTCTACGCTGGTGGATTTTTGCCTTGCCAGAGGCATGAGCCGTTTCGTCACCCGTAAGCGACTTTTTATGACGATCAGCTTATTACTCAACCTGGGGGTTTTGGCATTCTTCAAATATTCTGATTTTTTCAGGGAAGATCTGGCAAAGCTTGCAAGTTCATTGGGAATACAAAGTGATATTTTCCTTACGGTGATCCTGCTGCCTGCGGGACTTTCGTTTTACACCCTGAAAAAATTGGGATACATGATCGATGTAGCGCGGGGCACACTTCAGCCTGTGCATACGCTGGTCGATTTTGCATTGTACGTTGCATTCTTTCCGCAAATAATAGCGGGACCCATAGATCGCCCGCAAAAGTTATTGCCACAGATCGAGTCACGACGAACGTGGAAAGCAGAGTATTTTTATTCGGCCTGGCAGTTGATCTTGATGGGACTTTTTAAAAAGATAGTTATTGCCAACAGTATGAGCACATTCACTGGCCGTATTTTTAATCTGGAGGAGCCCACCCTTTTGCTTGCCTTCACGGGCGCACTTGGCTTTACGCTTCAGATCTTGACAGATTTTTCAGCCTATGTCGATCTTTCGCGAGGGATCTCATTTTTACTTGGCTTTGAAACTTCTGAAAATTTCAGGTCGCCTTATCTTTCATTAACGCCGACCGAGTTTTGGAATCGCTGGCATATCACGCTCTCGACCTGGTTGCGGGACTATGTATTTTTCCCTGTGCGCCGCTGGTTAATGGGCAGGCAGGAAAAAATTCCCGCATGGCTGGGGCAGGCAATCCCTCCGATTATGACCATGCTAATCAGCGGGCTTTGGCATGGCGCAGGCTGGACTTATCTCCTGTGGGGCTTGATGTATGGCATCCTGATCGTCCTCTACCAGGCATTTGGAATGGGGGGAAATTGGAGACCGAAAAGCAGGTTGTCTGTTTTTTTTGCCTGGCTGGTAATGTTTAATTTTATCGTGGTCGGCTGGTTACTCTTCGCCGCGCCTTCTCTCGACTGGGTTTTGAGTATTTTCTCAAACCCCATCAGCGGTTCCATGGAACAGCAGGTCGTTGCTTTGATCGGGCTTTCGCTGGCGGCAGTGTACTCGATACCGATGATCGCAAAGACATTCATCGATCGATATACCCATGCAGACTCCCTCATACGCTCTGGTTTTTACGCGTTTGCAACAGCAGCTATTCTCATTTATAGTAATTCCACGATGTCCGATTTTATCTATTTTCAGTTCTGATCGAACAGGATCATGGAAAACCATTTATGAAATCCTTTCGTAATTACCTGGTCACAACCATTCTGTTGTTTGGGGTTTTGTCTTATTACATCCCTATTCGTTACAACACACCGTATCCAAAAACTATTGGTCCGCAATTCGATAATAACGTCAGAACAACTTACATTGATATTCTCAATACCAAACGACCAGAATTCTTTTTGCTCGGAGATTCAATGCCCGGACAGGCAATTGACGAAATAACTCTCAGCACGCAACTTGGCAAAAAGGTGGAACTGATCAGTCTTGCGGGAACCGCTTCCACGATCTGGTATTTAATTATCAAGAACAATATCGTTCTGGCAGAGCACAAGCCAAATTACCTGGTCATATTTTTTCGAGACAGCCTGATGACGGTCCCTGGTTACCGGGTGACCGGCAGATACTTCGAACTAATCGATGAATTTGCGACGCAATCTGATACTTTGCTCATCGAACGGGCGTACATTAATCAGATGAGTTTTCTCGAAAAATTCATGGAAGCCCGCCTACCCCTCTTTGGCTCACGCTGGACCATTCGTAAAAGCATTGATTATTACATCCGATACCTGTTGGGGCGTACTCTCCTCGATTGCGACACTGCCTGTATAGACCAAGCCATGGATGTTGTTTTCTCGCAAAGCAATCTTGATCCGGTTTTCCTGAGCGATGCTCTCAATGCCGCAGACGATTACCTTTACACAAGGAAAACACTGAATTTTGAGAAGCAAATCAGCACTTCGCTCCTTCCAGAGATCATTCGCCTGTGTCAGGAAAACAATATACAACTCATTTTGGTCCGAATGCCGATATTGCGTTTCAATGACCCAGGTATGCAACCACCAGGGCTGGACGAGTACATCCGGAATTTGAGCGCATATCTGGAAGAAAACCATATCCCATTTCTGGATTTCGACCGGAAGAATATGCCGGTTGAATATTTCACTGACGCGTTACACCTGAATGAACAGGGAAAAAATTTTTTTACGCAGGAATTGACCAAAGCGTTAAAAACCTTGATCAAATGATCGGTGGCAAAAATACCAAGTGCCCAATGACCGCTGAAATCACAGGAAGCGTAATGTTATCAATGTCTTTGAACGGTAAAGATTCGATCAACATCCCGCCAAGCGCAATCCACACGATGGGCAGCAGATACATCGTGAATGGACCCGCAAAGACACCCACATTTACATAAATGAACAAGATCAAAGCTGTCAAAAGCGCGCCACCTACGAACACGCTCAACGAACCAGCTGCACTTTTCTCACGCGACCAGAACAACTTCGGTGATCTGATGCGCCGCCCGACAATATCAGCAACGCCATCGCCGCCACACATCATCATTAAAGCAGTGATGCCAATCGGGGAATCTTTCCAATATAGAATAGTGAGAGCAACGAACACAATCCCATAAAAGAGGGGTCCACGCAAAATCTCTTTGGGGTTACCGGTGCGCGTCATCGCTTCGACCGCAGCAGTATCTTTCATAATCCCTGTGCCCACCAAAGCAAACTGGATTGTGATGAGCAATGGAATCAACGCGGCAAGATAACGCGCCATGGGCACATCCGGGAACATGAGCCAACATAGAACAAAGATCGGACCGGTGCCAATGTGAATGAACTTGCGGCTGAGCTTGCTTTCGATCCAGCCGCGATGGGCAAAATAATCCATCAGGCGCAGGAAGGCAATGGCGACGGCAAAGGTGATGATGGTGGCAAGGTAGGGGTTCATGAAGGTATCCTATAGTGAGTTTTACATATTAACCCGAAAAATCGTGTTTCAGCACGGGCAATGATTCCAATTTCTTTATGGTAAAATGACGTCCGCCTCCCGAGAATCAAAATCGTCGGGTCCTTGGAGGGATGGCCGAGCGGCTGAAGGCGCATGTCTTGAAAACATGTTTGGGTCACACCAACGTGGGTTCGAATCCCACTCCCTCCGCTGTGGGGTTGCATGTTAGAATATTGAAAAGTTTGAAGATTTATTTAGCACGGGTTGTGAAACATGCCAACCTGAGATCTTCAAATCGAATTACGGGGAGGTGCCAGAGTGGCTGAATGGGCTCGCCTGCTAAGTGAGTGCCGGGGTAACCTGGTCGCGGGTTCGAATCCCGCCCTCCCCGCCACAAAGAACGTGTTCCGCAAGGAGCACGTTCTTTGTTTTAATTCCAAAGCTTTAGCCACGGATTGCACAGATTTGCGCTGATTTTTTCGTGCTAATTCATGGTAAAAAAGATTTCTTGAGAATAGAATTATAATGAGCTTACATATCTTCAAATCATTACTTAAAGAGAGATAATCATGGCAACCACCGCCCGTTCACGCTCATCCAACAATCTGCACGTCAGCCCAGATACCAAATCAAAAGTGATCGAAGTCCTCAACCCCAATGATCCGGTTGACCTGATCGAAGATCTGGGCGAGATGGTCAAAGTAGCCTCAAAGCGACTTTCCCCGCCGCTTGTGGGCTATATGCCGAAATCGGCTATCGTGGAGCGGATTCCCCACATAAATATCTTCTCACCCATTCACTTGGATGATGAGACCCAGCTCAATGCCGTTCCATCCGACTTACTGGCAGTTGAGTTCGAGTCCTGGCTCCAGTCACGCGGCGAACCAACCTGGTTATTTGAAGACGGCAACGCGCCCTTCCTGGTTGGCGATAAAATCCGCGGTGAATTTGAACTGTTCCATGAAGCATGGCGGGAATGGTTTACCGATGTGCAGAATAACAATCGCACCCGCACAGCCAAGTTGGATGAATGGTTCGCCGTCCTCAACGGCGGCAGGGAAATGTGGTCATTCCGCCCTGAACGTATCTTCAAGGATCCAAGCGAACGTTCAACTGACCTTGGTTGGACAAGCCCCAAAGACATCCTGCACTGGACCGGCAAGGTCACTTACACAGCTACAGAATGGAAATATAAAGATTGGTATGAAGTTGAGTTGACCAAACTGGATCGGGTGATCAAAGGCTGGTACAAAGCCACCCTGCTTGAAGAATTTGTCATCCCTGAAGTGTTTGTGGAAGCGAACGATCGCGCCGGTATCGCAGCGCTCTTTGATATGTCCCGTCCATTGTTGCGTATCCCAGCTGACCCTGAGATCGAGGATGCGATCAAAGCGAAGCGAAACGCCCCGCAATACATCAATGTAAAAAATGCGATCGGCAGGAATAGGGTCAACTTCAACTTGTGTGGTCAGTTTTGTGTTGCCGCCGTCTGCGGGGTGGATGTAATTCCCTTATTGAAACAATGGTATGACACCGGGCTGGCACGTGCCAAAACCGTATTAGAAAACGATCGCGGCACAGTGATCTATGATCTGCAAAACATGCTAAGCATGTATAACATCAAGTCTGAGTTGTTCCGCCCGGAACCGAGCATTGCCCCTGCTACGCCTGCTTACCTGGAAAAAATGCTTGCCTCCGGTAAAAAAGCCATCATCGGTACAGGTATAACCAGCAAGGGCGAAGCATCCTACAACGGACACATTCGGCATTGGTTAGTGTTGGAAGATATCATCAGAATGGGGAACGGCGGCTGGGTGCGAGTCTATAATCCCTTCCTCAACCAGGAAGAAGTTTATCCTCATCGCAACCTCTTTGACATGGGTGTGGCTTCCAACCTGGGATTATGGGTGGACGCCAAATAAATTATTTGAGACTCAACTTCATACCGAGATGCGTGCCCTTGAACCCCAACCGTTCATAGAAACGGTGCGCCTCTGCGCGTGACTGATGCGTGGTCAATTGACCGATCTGTGCGCCGCGTTTCCGTGCTCGTTCAATTGACCATTTCATCATAGCGCTGCCAATTCCCTGTCCCTGATACAGTTTATCCACGCGCACTGATTCAACTTGCGCACGCAACCCACCATGAAAACTGATGGACGGCAGAAACATCAGGTGGAGCGTTCCGATCACTACCCCATTTAATTCAGCAACGATCAACTCATGGTTTGAGTCAGATTCTATTTTCTCGAAGGACGCATAATAAGATTCAGGCAATGGTTCTGCGTAGTGCTCACGCTGATTTCCCAGATCATCATCTGCCAGCATACGAACAATGGCTGGCAGGTCATCCCGTTTTGCCAAACGAAAAATCACATCACCAGTTTTCATTCGTGTTCTTGCTGCCGGGTCAGTTCCGCATATTCGGGATGCCTGCGGATGTAAGCCGCCGCATAAGAACACATCGGCACAACTCTCAGCGATCTTTCTTTGGCATATTCAAGCCCCACTTGAACAATTCTCCCAGCGATGCCCTGCCCTCTGAGTTCAGGCGATACCCCCACATGCGTAATGACAAAATTCTTCCCATCTTGAATGTAATCCAATTTTGAGAGATAACCATCGATCCATGTTTCGAAGCGACGTTCCGCTTCATTGTGCGTCACTTCAAGTTTATTGAGATCAACCGACATAAGCTGCAGCTCCTTTCAACTTCTAAGTATTGTAGCCACTTTAAACAAAAACGGACAGTGGGGGTTTCACCACTGTCCGCTCTCGTGACACGACACTATTATTTGGAATTGATGAACGCGATCAACGCTTCAATCTCATCCTCAGCCAAATTAAGATTTGGCATCTGTGTATCAGATTTCGCCATCTTCGGATCTTTCAATCTTATTCGCAATACTTCAGGGCTGGCAGAGAAATTTGATAAATTGGGCGCACCCATTCCAATCGTCATATAATCAGCAGCCTGCGCGGCTTTGGTGTTGTAGTGACAGGTGATACAGCCCTTGGCGATAAAGAGTTGACGACCAAACTCAACCTGGGATATGGATGAGTCCTTCACCGCCTCTGAAGCCGATTTGCTTTCCGCTTCCACCGCCGGGACGCTTGATCCTGTTACGAAAGAACCGACTCCTACCAACAAGCAGGCAACTGTCAATGCCGCCGCAAGACGACTCTTACGCTGATACGCCAGAACCAAACTGGCTAACCCAATCACCAAAGCCAGAATACGGACGATCAATAATGGTGAAGTGGTGGCTGCTTGTGCAACGGGCTGCTGACTCACAGATCCGGCAATCGGTGCGACAACACTCAATGCAGGCATGGCTAGTTCCATGGAAAATGCCTGAATGGACCAATTCCAACTCCCCTCCGCTGGGAAGGTCAGGGTTGCTGCGTAATGACCGGTTTCACCTTCTGGTTTGGCATGCACCATAAATGATTCGGAGTTGGAAGAGGTCGCCGTGATAGTCGGGTCGAGACCGTCCATTGGCGTTTTGCCATGTTGTAAAACCATGAAGCCAATAGTTAATGGTTCGCCCGCTACAACACCCGTTGGCAATTCATCCAGCGTGATAACTGCCCAACCACCTGCAAAAGCAGGGATTGCCAGTACAACGGACAACAATACGGCAAGAGCAATTGAAATACGAAAACGGTAAAACATGTTTTTCTCCTTTGAGCGAATTGACTCTAATTAGTTATTGAACCGAAGACCTACGGCGCCAAAAAGCAAATACAAGCAACGCCACCAAAATCACTGAGACAGTAATCGATAGGATCAGTTGAGGCTGGGGAACTACACTGCCAGATTGGGTCGGATCAATTGGGTTGACAGATTGAGGAGGAACAAGCGCTTTTGCAGCCTCAGGGTTTCCCAAGCCAACCAGTCGAATCTGGCTATATAAGGCAGATTCAAATATTGTTTTGATATCTGGCTTGGCGGTATACCACTTGCCATCGTATTCAGATGAGCCATTCACAATGCCGTCATAGTATACAAAGCCGGTTTCTGGGTAGTAATGTAGTTTGTCAAAGGCTGATTCCTGATTGCCATCTACATAGTAACGTGTGATCTCGTAACCAACGCCAGGGTCAGCAGGCGCTTCAGTACCGTCTCGATAGAAGTCAGCGAATGTGAAAAAATCTTCGGTCAATGCCAGGTCAGATATACGAACTGGTTCTTTCAAGTCCGGGCCCATGATGCTAATAAACGCGAAGCTGCCTTTGGCTAAGACATTCATGAAAGTGAACGATGCTAACAGCAAAGCTAACCCAGCCGCAATGCGGAAACGGGAAAACATATATGCCTCCTTTGGTGAATGCAGATTCATAATCCATACACCGCCTGCGGAGGTTTGGTTCCAAACAATTATGGGATCGGTTCGAGCGATTCCGCGATCTTGACCGCCTCTTCCAAACTTAGATCTGTCTCAAGGCGATAGGTAACATCCAAACCTGCCCAGATCAGCACATGACCATTGATCAGCCGCTCAAATTGAATATCGCCGTTGGGAAAAATCAAAGGATAGGGTCCGGTTGTCCAAATTGCGCGATCACCGTTAACTTTTGTTTCCTCGATCACCCTTGGTTCAACCTTTTTAATCGCCCAACTTCCATTGGGGATGAAATGCAGACTCATTAAAACTTTATCTGGTTGTTGAGGGTCAAGCCAGACGAGGATTACCATATTGCCATCTGCATTCTGCACATACACATAATCAGGTTGACCTAGGTCAGCAGGATATGTTGGCAATAAGATCGAGAACTCTACCTTGTCTTGCGCCTCTACAAGGGTTGTTTTCCCAGCCATTTGATTCAAAATAGGTATCAAGTTCGAAGACTGTATGAATGATGTAGCTGTCACGGGAACAAAAGATTCAGGTGCGGGCGTTTGGATCGGTGCAACGGTCGGTTCGACAGATTGCGGGAAGATACGCACGACACCGATCTGGATAAATTCAAGGATCGCCGCGCGGGCTGGCGGAATGAGCATGAGGCTCGAGCAAAGCACGAGGATGATGGTCAGCGACCAAACCAGGGCTTTAGAATTGAACCGTGGGCGAGTCCGAGTGCGAAGGCGCGTTGTCACGAATCCCGCAATGTTTGGCGTGCGTGGATATTCCATCCCGTTTGCGATCGAGCGCACTTTGTTTTCGAATTCCATCTCGTTCATGCTTCATGCCCTTCGACAAGCACCGGAAAATCCTGTTTAATGATGTGACGCAGTTTTTCAAGCGCCCGGCTCATGCGCGATTTCACTGTGCCTTCAGCCACCTGCAAAACTTCAGCAGTTTCAGTAACCGAAAGATCGAGGAAGTAACGCAAATACACAATTTGTTGATCGGGCGTACTCAATGTTTGAACAGCTTTCCATAAATCATCAGCCTGCGTGTGCTGGGAATTTTTTTCTTCGACCGTGGCAGTAGTGGTTGGTTCATCGCGGAAGGCGCGCGTCAATGCCACGAAATATCGCCCCGCTGAACGACGGCGGTTGCTAGCAAGGTTTGAAGCAATACTTAGCAGCCACGGGCGCAGCGGACGGGTGGCATCAAAACGCTTGAGGTATTTCCAGGCGCGTAAAAAGGTTTCCTGGGCAATATCCTCTGCGTCATCAGGGTCGCCAAGGAGCAGGTAGGCAAGCCGATAGACCGCCTGTTGATGAGCAAGCACCAAAGGTTCCCAGGCGGTTACGTCGCCATTGACGGCGCGCTGAATTAAAGTGGGTTCGTCCAATCAGAGCCTCTCCGGAGAGGTGTTCATTTACATGTTATACACCACGAATCGAGTTTTGGTTCCCAATCTGACAACCCGCCAAAAGGAACATTGACCCGCAATTTATTTGCTCTTACAATGTCATTATGAAAATAAGGTTTGCAGGTTTTTTCAGACCTGATCACGATCCTCCACAACGCACTTTTGCGAATTTTTCCATTTAATCTTAACCCAACTTTAATGATTTTCGGAGGATAACCCCATGCCTACACCTTTTGTTTCAAAACGCGCTCCCATCTACGCAGACGTTCCCGATGAAAAGTGGAACGACTGGCGCTGGCAGTTAAGCCATCGTCTAAATACAGCTGAAGAAATTGAAAAAGTTCTCCCACTCACTGAATCGGAACGCAAGGCGCTGAACACCAGCGGTTTGTTCCGTGTTGATATCACGCCCTACTTTATCTCGCTGATCGATCCAAACGACCCTGATGACCCGACCCGCAAGCAGATCATTCCGCTTGCCGAAGAGATGCAATCCTTCACCTCTATGATGGAAGATTCGCTGGCGGAAGACCGCCACTCTCCCGTGCCGGGGCTGGTCCATCGGTATCCTGACAGAGTGCTTATGCTGGTAACGACTCAGTGCGCGTCATATTGCCGCTATTGCACACGTTCACGCATCGTCGGCGACCCCGGGCAAACTTTCAACCGCCAGGAATTCGAGATGCAGATTGATTATCTCAAGCGGACTCCGCAAGTACGTGATGTGTTGCTCTCCGGTGGCGACCCGCTTGTACTCGCGCCAAAAATTCTCGAGGAACTACTCACCCGTTTGCGCGAAATCCCCCATATTGAAATTGTCCGCATCGGTTCACGTGTCCCCGTCTTCATGCCGATGCGTGTTACGCAGGAATTGTGTGATATGCTAGCCAAGTTCCATCCATTGTGGCTGAATATCCACGTCAACCACTCTAATGAAATTTCGTTGGAACTGGAACAAGCCTGTGACCGTCTTACTAGGGCAGGTATTCCACTCGGCAACCAATCTGTGTTGCTGGCGGGCGTGAACGACAATGTTCACATCCAACGCAAACTCGTGCAGGATCTGGTTCGTATCCGCGTGCGCCCCTACTATCTCTATCAATGCGATCTGGTGGAAGGCGCGGGACACTTCCGCACACCAGTTGCCAAAGGTATCGAGATCATGGAAGGCTTGCGCGGACATACCTCGGGTTATGCCGTCCCACAATTTATTGTGGATGCTCCCGGTGGTGGCGGAAAAATTCCCGTCATGCCCAACTATTTGTTGAGCATGTCCGACCACAAGATCATCCTGCGCAACTACGAAGGATATGTTTCATCGTACGAAGAACCAACTGATTACCTACCCAGCCATGCTGCCAAATATAAAGGCGAGAAGCGCCTTGAACCCGGTCAATCAGGCGTACATGGGCTTTTGGAAGGCGATGACATGTTCATCAAACCTGAAGGCTTTGACGAAACGCACGACCGTCATGGCATTCAACACCGCCTCAAAGATGAAAAGAAGTGGCTGCCTCTTGGCATCGGAGATGGCACAAATAATCTAAACAAGTAACAAGCAAACGAAGGAGACAATAATGAATCAATCAACCAAGCGTATCCTATTCTCTGTAATGGCAGTTATTCTCCTGCTCACCGCGTGTGCGCCCGCAGCACCAGCCGCCACGCAAGATCCGGCACTCGTTCAGCAACTGATCGAACAATCTGTCGAATTGACTGTCGCCGCGCAAAACATTCAGACCCTGGAAGCCCAAGCCCTGATCCCAGCGGCGACAAATACCCCGCTTCCCACTCAGACCGAAGCTGCCTCCATCCTCCCCACAGCGACACCGTTCGTGATCGTGCCGCCCACCAATACAGCTGTCGCTGTCAGCAGTGGCGGTGGTGGATCACTTCCGGTAGTCAAGCCTGAATATGATTGTACTGTCACTGCCCAACTCCCGCTCGACAATGCGATCTACAAACCAAACAAAGACTTTGACATCAATTGGACCATCGTCAATACCGGCACAAAAACCATGCAGGACGGTCTGGATCTTAAGTATTACAGCGGACCGAATATGGCGGAAATTACCCATTATGAACTTCCTGCGCTCAAACCTGGCGAATCGATTAAGATCGTCCTAGATGCCAAGTCACCGGCAAAAGAAGGCCTCCAAGTCATGACCTGGGTCGTAGAAGGCAAGTTATGCTTCCCGCACATCGCGATCGAAGTATCAGCAAAATAGTCCACCTTGAAAGCAGTTGACGCTCTACAGTGAAGTGCAGGCGAGAGACAAATGGCAACACCCAAAACAAAGTATCTACTCTGGTTCACAGCCCTCGTGGTTATTATGGCATGTGCGCCAACCTTCGCGGCTCCAGCGGTGCCGACCATTGACCCCAATGCGATCGGCACCTATATTGCGCAAACCGCCAACGCCGCAGTTTCTCAAACTGCGGCGGCAATGCCCACCTTTACATCCACAGCCACTTTCACATCCACGCCGCGTAATACCAACACACCTGAGCCAACTGCGACCCCCACGGTACTCTTTCTCTTTTACACGCCTTCGCCCGTTATCCTGCCAACCCAGCCGGGCAGCAACACAAGCTCAAAATCATATGCCTGCAGCGTCCTTAGTGTGACCCCGGCAAATGGCACCAGCTTTGGAAGCCGCACGGATTTCGATGCAAAATGGAAGGTTAAAAACATCGGGAAAAAGGATTGGGAAAACAATAGTGTGGACTATATCTACCTCACCGGCGATAAGTTCCACAAAGTGGCAGGTTATGATCTAGGAAAGACCGTCAAAATAGGCGAAACCATAGACTTAATTGTAGATATGATCGCGCCCAAAAATGCAGGCTCCTATACAACCAATTGGACATTGCAAGCTGGCTCAGAAGCCTTCTGTACATTGAGTCTCACGATTGTAGTAAATTAATACTGACTCACCCAGAAATTAATCTTTCGTGGGTGAGTTTGTTTTAAATAATAGACCGGGCACTGTTTTCTTTTCAAACGACATCCAAACCTGCTGATATGAGCTGTTAATGTTTGGACATAATGAATGGAAATTAAACCAAACAAAAGCCGTATTCAAAAATGAATTACCTGGTGGGAAACAGTGATAAAGTCCAATTAACAAAAGATCAACAACGCTCAGAAGTGCTAGAGCCAAAATCCCTGATCTATAGCCATAATAGAAAAAAGTGGAAGGTCTTGAATAGATGAAACATTCTTCAATCTCAAGTTATCTTGTTCCCAGCATACGGGATATGATTTTTCTTGTCATATTCTCAGCAGCAATAGCAATGGGCTGGCGCACCCTTAACACAGACAGTGACCTGCCACGCCATTTGCGAATGGGACAATTTATCGTGGAGACACGCTCTATTCCGCAGACTGAAATGTTCTCTTACGCGCTTGAAGGGCGTCCGTATGTAGCACACGAGTGGATGGCAGGTGTTATCTATTATGTTTCTTATAAACTCCTTGGATTTAAAGGGGTCGTTTTTCTTACTGCGACTTTAATATCTGGTGCCTTTTTTATACTTTATTCAGCATTATCCAAGGAACATGAGGATAGATTGCTGACAGGATTTTTCATACTCTGGGGCGCAGCTAACACTTCCCTACACTGGATTGCACGACCGCATCTGTTCACAATGCTTTTTCTCGCCGCATGGCTCGTTCTTATAGACGCAATCGCCCGCGGAAGGAAAATACATTTTTGGCTACCTCCAATGTTAATGGCGTTATGGGGAAATATTCACGCTGAATTTGTCGCGGGTTTTCTGGTGCTTATCGCTTATATGGCAGGCTGGTGTTGGGATTTTTTGTTCGATAGAAAAAACACAAATCCAAGGATTATCTACAACTTAGCCGGAATATTTGTGCTCTCATTTATAGCCAGCCTACTCAATCCCTTTGGGCTTCGCACCTGGACAACAATTCTTTCCTATCTTGGCAACGACTATTTGATGTCAACTATTAATGAGACCAGACCGCCAGACTTCACCAATCCATTATTTTTCATTGAATTTAGCTTGATCATTACATCGCTTCTTGTTTTTGCATTAAAAAAAGGAGATCATCACAGCGGGCGAGCCTTCCTGTTTGCAGGGTTTACCGCACTTGCCTTGACATCCGCACGCAACATCCATCTTTTTGGAGTTGTGGCTCCTTTTGTCCTTGCTGGCCCGGCAATTACGGCGCTCGATTCAACAATTCAAAGAAAGATCACATCAAGTATCGCGAAAATCGAGGGAGGCCTAAAAGGTTTCGTTTGGCCTGTTCTCATCATGATCGCTTTTTGGTTGGCTTTGGTTCTGGGAAAAATCGGGGATCGTTATTTTATCGACCCTAAGCTCTTTCCAGTAGAAGCAGTTGATTGGCTCGAGGTCAACCCGCAATCTGGACGAATGTTCAACAACTTCAATTGGGGTGGATATATTGTTTGGCGTTTGTGGCCAGAGCAAAAAGATTTTATCGATAGTCAGTCCGACTTGACCGGCGAGGTAAGTAGGTTATATTTAAATGCTCAAAAAATTACCCCGGGTTGGGAACAAGTATTCGTACAATATAATATCGAATGGGTGATCATGCCTGTCGACTCCCTTCTAAGTCAGGAACTCACTGAAAACGGTTGGAAAACCATCTACCAGGATGCCACTGCAATCATCCTTCGAAAGGAATAAAAAGAACTATTATCTTCTTTCGCCTGAAAATCATACTGCGGTATATATACGGTTTTCAAAATAGACATTCTTTCCTTCATAAATCAGCGCACTGCTCACTTGCCGTCCCTGCGAAAGATGACCGCGGTCCCATCATCATAGATTACATGCCAGGCATCATCGTCCACAGAAAACAAATATTGGGCAAGCATTTCGTCGCGTGGGATCAGCATCCAGGAAACATCGTGCTTATCCAAAATCTCTTTCCAACCCTTGCTCAAAGATATCACCTCAATATATTCGCGCATCAATGCTTCGCCATAAAAATCGGTCTGCCCATCGATGAACACCACTTCATCCGGCCACATGCGATACAAAATATAACCGCCCCAAATAAACTGATTGAACATCTTGCCATCTTGCGGATTTTCCTGCAACCAATTCACCGCCTGCACCGGCATTTTCTCCGGAAGGAAAATATTGCCCGTCCCCTTTTGATCGATCGGGATTCCACGCCACAAAACGAATCCAAAGAACAGGACAGAGACGACAACCCAAACATACCCGCGCAAAGCATTCTCGCTCTCACGCGGACCCGTGTCCTGCTTCGCCCAATTGAGCATTTTCTCAGCCCAGGGCTGGATCAACGCGCCATAGATCGGCGCGGTGATCACGGCAAATAACGGCATATTACGCACACTATACAGACTCATGGCTGTCCACCCTGCCAGTAATAGCGCCTCACGTACCTGAACTTTTCGCTCCTGCATTAAAGCAAACAACGCGAACGCCACCATTAACAGGAAGGGCCACACATCCTTTTCATGAAAATCCGGCGAAAGATATTCCACTGTATGACTTGTCATAAATTCATTGCCAACGTAACCTACACTTGTCCCCCACAAATAAATGCCCGATGGGTTGATAAAAGTCACCGCAAAAGAAAGCAAACCGATCAAAAATAATTGTTTCCCCATTTCCTTGGTGCCGCGCCCATGCAGGAACTCCCATATCCAATCCACTATATAAGTTCCCAAAACCACGAAACCAGCAATGAACGCACCATGCGTATTCACCCAGATCAACATCAATACCGGGAAATACCAACTGGACTTATTTTCGTTCTTATAAAAACGCTCCAACCCATACGTCCATAACACCACAAAGAAAAATGTGAACATATGCGGCCGCGCCAGCCAATGGACAGACGACACCACTGTTACCAAAGTGGACACAAACAACGCCACCAAACGGAAGTTTCCGCGCTTGATCAATTCCTGATAAACGATCAGGATCGTGAGCGCACCCAACAATGCGGCGATAAAGACATCCCCGCTCAAACCCATTACACGATGCGCTAATGCAAAGAGCACTTGTGCAAGCCACTCATGCGGCACCAGTCTTTCGCCAGTCATCGTATGGGAAAAAATATCGCGGGTGGGAATAGTTCCAGTATCTAAAATATAATTCCCGATCGCAATATGCCGCCCTAGATCGCCATCATTCGTGAATAATCTGGGACCGCCAAAGACCATGCTAAAAAACACACCGATAAACAGAATATCACGTGGCTGCGGCAGAAGATAAGCAAGGATGGGATGTGTTTTTTTCATAGCCATATTTTACAGTAAAAGAATGTCCTCAACAGGCAGGAAGGGTTAGAATAGGCGGCCAGACATGTTACAAAATGACACTAAACAATGAAATTAATTACAACGAGTCTTGATCAATATTATCGTGCGATGCAAAACAGGTATCCGAACATTTTATGGTTCGGAGATGAATCGCACTACGAGATTGCCCTCACCTTTGACGATGGACCTCATCCCAAAGACACGCCTCAAGTGCTTAATACACTGGCGAAGTATGATATCCATGCCACCTTCTTTTTGGTCGGAAGATATGTTGAAAAGTATCCAAATCTTGTAAAGCAGATCTACCAAAGCGGGCACCAGCTTGGTGTCCACGGTTATCGTCATCGTCCCTTTCCACTTGAAAATCCAGCAACACTTCAAACTCAACTTGACCGCACGCGCAATGCGATCGCAAACGCTTGTGGAATTTCGCCTGAAACTATAAAAGATTTACGCCCACCGTATGGCGCATTCACGCTAAAAACAGCAGCCATGCTGGCAGCTTGGGGATATCGTTTGGTGCTGTGGAATAACATCCCGCCGCATTGGATGCAACCAGTGAGGTGGACCATTAAACAAGTGCTTGACCAGATCCATCCCGGCTCGATTATTGTCCTGCACGATGGGCATGGACACGGGGCAAAGGTCACACAAATTCTTGATATCATCATTTCAAAACTCAAAACTCAAGGGTATTGTTTTGTTACAATCAAGGAAATACGTGAAAGGAAAAGATAAACCCAATGCAATTGATCAGTATCAATCTTGGAGAAGAACGAACACTGCAACGAAACGACCATGTTGAACAGACAGGTATCTTCAAATCCCCTACAGACAAACCAGTTCAAGTTAAAAAACTTGGCATGGAAGGTGATGTGATCGTCAGCAAGAAACATCACGGTGGACCAGACCAAGCTGTGTATATTTACGGCATGGCAGATTATGGCTGGTGGGAAAAAGAAGTTGGCAAGGCACTCGCGCCCGGCACCTTCGGCGAGAATCTGAACATTAGCGAATTAGAGAGTGCGCAATTCGACATTGGTGATTATTTGCATATCGGCGATGTGACTTTACAAGTTACCGCACCGCGCATCCCGTGCGGGACGTTTGCTGCGCGCATGGAAGACCCACAATGGGTAAAGAAGTTCCGTCACGCTGAACGACCTGGTTTATATTGCCGCGTGCTCCAAGAAGGGCTTGTAAAAGCGGGCGACCCGGTTTTCATTAAAAAATATTCGGAAGAGACAATTTCCATCTTGCAAGTGTTCCGTGATTATTATGACAGAAATAAGAGCGAAGAGACAATCCGCCGCCATCTCAATGCGCCGGTCGCAATCCGAGTGCGGGAAAACTTGGAGAAAGAATTGCAAAACCTGAAGGCTGCCAACTGAACCTTCCGAACCCCTTACGAATTTAGAATTTATGTTCTATAATCAACTCTACACTTTACACTAAGGAGTTGATACCATGATGACCTCACTTGAAAAAGCCGTCCAAACCCAGTTAGTCAACATCCAAAAGAAGACCGGCATGTCGCTGAAAGAGTTGGCTGAGCTGGCTAAGACAAGCGGGCTATCCAAACACGGCGAGATCCGCGACATGCTCAAGGATAAACTTGGGCTGGGTCACGGGGATGCGAATGCGTTGGTACATGCCATCTTTGAATCGGATGGCACACGCGCGGCGGAAGGCAAAAGCGAAGACATCGTGTTGGATGAAATCTACTCGGGCGCAAAGGCGGTCTTCCGCCCTATTCACGAAACGTTGATGAAACACATCAGCAGGTTTGGCGAGTTTGATATCGTGCCGAAAAAAGGTTATGTCAGTCTGCGGCGTCAGAAACAATTCGCGATGATCGGTCCCAAAACCAACACGCGCTTTGAGGTAGGCATCAACGCCAAGGACTTCAAGAAAAATTCCCGGCTGGCAGAACAGCCCAAAGGAAGCATGTGCAACTATATCGTGAGTCTGACCGCTGTCGATCAAGTCGATGCGGACTTGATCGCGTGGCTCAAATCCGCCTATGAAGGAGCAGAATAAACCATGTCCATCGAACAGGATTTTACAAACAATCTCTTCCAATTCATGGAAGAAACTTTTGAAGCCAAACATCACGGTATTTTTCTGGATAAAGGGACCTCGCTCTTTGAGACGCTGGAAACTGTTTCTGCACAAGAAGCCTCGATCCCCGTTGGAGGCAAGTGCGCTTCGCTCGCCGCCCAGGTTGCGCATGTGATCTTCTATATTGAATCGTTCGAACGCTTTGCACTACAAGGTGATAATAGTCCGCGCGATTGGGGTTATATCTGGCGCACGGTGGAAAAGGTCACGCCCGAAGAATGGGATGAGTACAAACACAAATTGAAAGATGCTTATTCGCGTATGGATAAACTCTTCCATGAAAATAAACTTTGGAATGAAGACACGATTGGCGGCGCGCTTTCGATCGTGGTACACACCGCGTATCATCTCGGTGAAATTCGTCAGGCGCTTTGCACGTTGAAATAAAAATGGCACTCATTCGCAAAGTAGATTGTGTGCGCTTGTATGTGCCCGACCTGGAAGCAGGTTTAACATTCTATCGTGATCAATTGGGTCATGAACTCATCTGGCGGACAGCTACCGCCGCCGGGTTGCGCCTGCCAGAAACTGACGCAGAACTTGTCATCCAAACCGAAGAGCAACGGCAGGAAATTGATCTGCTGGTCGATTCGGCAGACGAGGCAGCGAAATTTATCCAACAAGCTGGCGGTAGGATAATTGTCCCGCCCTTTGATATTCAAATCGGGCGCTGTGTAGTAGTTGAAGACCCGTGGAACAACCCTTTGGTTTTATTGGATATGAGCAAGGGATCGCTCACCACAGATGCGGAAGGCAATGTCACCGGAAATACATAGGGATGAAAACTGCGAACTGGACGACCTGGCTCTCTGTGCTTCTGATCGCATCCACCGCTGGCTGGATGTTATTTGACGGCTCACGCGCGCTCATCCTAGGCGATTACGTCACACCCCAAACCGGTGAATACGCAGGTCAGTTAGGTCCGTGGGCAAATCTCGTGCATGTCATTGGCATCGACCCACGCTCTGTCTGGATGAAATTGATTTTCATCACGCAAGGCTTGGCGACACTGGTCGTTGTTGTGAGCTACATTCTCAACAAACCTTGGGCACGCACAGCGTTACTGATCGCGATGTTATTGGGATTATGGTATCTGCCCTTCGGGACGTTGATCAATTTACTGGCTTTGATCTTGCTCTTACTTAGTCGGAGAACAAATATGCCGCCCCGTCCTAGATATGAAATGCCCGACTTTATTCAAACCGCCCTTCAAAAACGCGGCTTGATGGATGCGTATCTCGCGCGCCCGCCCTATCAGCGCAACGACTACATCGGCTGGATCACGCGCGCTAGGCTGACCGCTACACGACAAAAACGTCTAAAACAAATGTTGGATGAATTAAAAAAGGGGAATGTATATATGAAAATGAAGTGGGCAAACAATCAGCCACAAAGCGTACAGGAACCTTTGAGAAAGAGCTCTTAAAATTCATTCTTAGGAAATCAAAATGGGAAATCACGATGACGACCTCAGTAGATTCGAAGCGGACGGCGCTGCGCCTTTGCCAAACACAAATGATCAAGGTTACGTTGAAAATAATGGTGCTCGGATCTGGTACGCAACGTATGGGTCTGGCTCGCCCGTGATCCTATTGCATGGCGGACTCGGTCATAGTGGCAATTGGGGTTATCAAGTCTCAGCGTTGGTTAACAATGGCTATCGTGCCATCGTCATAGACAGCCGTGGTCATGGACGCAGCACGCGCGACACGCAACCATATTCGTATGAGCTGATGGCGTCGGATGTTCTAGCTGTGATGGATATCTTGAAAATTGAAAAAGTAGCTTTTGTGGGATGGAGTGACGGTGCATGTACAGCCATGATCCTTGCTTCGCAAGTTCCTACACGAGTTACAGGCATATTCTTCTTTGCCTGCAACATGGACCCCAGCGGAACCAAGGAATTCGAATTCACTCCCATTCTCGGACGCTGCATTAACCGACATAAACAGGATTATGCCGAGCTATCGTCCACGCCGGATCAATTCGACGAGTTTTCTGAGGCGGTGGGTCTCATGCAGAGAACGCAACCCAATTATTCGGCGAACGATATAGCTCAGATCAATGTGCCAGTCGTGATCGTGCAGAGCGAGCACGACGAATTCATCAAACGCGAACACGCCGAGTATCTCGCGCGAAGCATTCCGAATGCGGAGTTTGTTTATCTGCCCGGTGTAAGTCACTTTGCGCCGCTGCAGAGACCTGAGCAATTCAACACCGCAATATTTACATTTCTTGGCAAAGTGCTATCGTAAGCTGAAATAAAACCAAAAATAAAAAGAAGCCAGCCTGATTAAGGCTGGTTTCTTTTTTGAATAACATTATGCAGTTGCCACCGATGTTGAAACATTCTCAGTACCGCTGAAGAAGCGCCACATCGAACTGATCGCCAGCAAATACAACACAGTGGTTGTGATAAACAACGGGGTAAAACCATAGCGCACTTGCACCAGACCTGAAAGATACGGTCCCACCGACCAACCGATCTGCCAGGCAATGTTCATGACACTGCTGACAAAGCCTTGCTGACGCTCAGAGGTCTGTTCCATGCAAAAAGCGGAATACAACGGTGCGGACATATTCATCAGCGCCGCGCGCATCAGGAACGCAAAGCCTGCAACCCACAACGATGGGATGAATCCGATCATGAGCATGAAGACCACGCTGGCAAGTTGGGTAAACGCCACCGTGCGGATCTTCCCGCCAAGGCGCGTGGTGAGGCGCGGACCGATCAAACTTCCAATGCCAATGAACAACGATGACAGGCTGAACAAAAGTCCCAGCAGTGAGTCGGAGATTTGGAACCGGTCCTTGAAGAAGACGTTCATGTAGGGGATGAGAATCGCCGCGCCAATACCGATCAAAAAATTGGGGGCGGCAAGCTTGACAGTCAAACGCGTCAGACCAGATTTTGGGCTGGTTGTGCGCAAATCAGTTTCCGATGGCGTCTGAGGCGTTTGCGGTTCCTTCATCATCGATATAGGAATCAATGCAGTCGTCCCTAACAAGACTGTTGTGATGAGCACCGCTTGATACGCAACGGCGTTCGTCGGACCGACGTGTAAGATATTTCCAAAAAGCGCGGGGAGTTGTCCGGCAAAGAGACTGCCCACCGCGCCTGCCATCGTTTGTAATCCGTAGTTGAGACTGAAGAGCAGGGTGCGATTGTTAAGATCTGAAAGTTTCATCATGAGCGGGGAAACGCTTACGATAGTGAACATGTTGAAGATGCCCGTAAGCGCAGACATAAGGAGGATGAGCGCTGGTTGTTTGAAAGTCACTTGACCGAAGAAAGCCAGACTCGAAAGCGCAATGCCTATGATGATGGCACGCCTGCGCCCAATACAATCAGAAAGACGACCGATTGGAATGCCAAGTAATAAACCGGTCAGTGATGGCAGGGAGTTAATGATGCCAAGATATTCGCGCGTGATGCCGCGCTCAAGCATGTAGATGTTGAAAAAGAGCTGCCAGCCGCTGAAGATGATGCCGTTGATAACGGTCATCCATAGGAACAGGCGCGCATCGTGCTTGAACGTGCGGATGGGTTGAATGTAATGAGTGTTGAGGTTCTGAAGCATGGGGAGATTATAAAGCGATGACGGTCACTATAGGATGACCGTCATTTTGATTAGTCGACAGGCTGTGTTTCTGTCTTTGATGTACTAGTGTCATCCTCAGCATGCAAACGATTTGCCCGCGCAATGAGAGGCAACGCAGGGATCAACAATAAGCTGGCTCCAGTGATCGCCGCGCGAATAGACCACAGGCTGATCAAGCCAGCGATGGGTCCACTGGCGACCTGTCCGATGGCATCCACCTGACCCGACATGGAGATCACTGTCGCACGTGTGTCGGAATCCAAACGCTGGTTGACCCAGGCATTATAGAGCGGCTCCATCGCGTTGCGAGTAATGCTTACCAGCCAGACAGCCAGGATACTCACGATCAATGCAGGTGAAAATGCGAAAGTCAGTATCGCGCCCGACAACAGAACAGTGATACCCAACATATATCTTGCAACTGACGGGGCATGATTTGTATCGAGTCGTTTTTCCACCATACGCGCGGCAAAAATGGACAACACCATGCCGCCCGCGCGCAACAGACCGAAGAAGGCGACTTCATTCATCCCGAAAATACTTGGCAGGGTGAAATGATCGACAAGGTATTTGACCCAGAGCCGATCCCAACCTTCGGAATACAATCCATACACTAGACCCACACCCAGAATGGCAAGCAATGTAGGACGGGCGCGTACGGCATTCAAACCTTTTTTGAAGATATCACTCATGTGTTGCCAAGTGTTGCGGTCTTCACGCCGTACCGGCTTGAAACCATGTTCAGACATGAACAACGTCAATGCGACCGCAATGAGGGAAACCAACACGCCGCCTGAAACAATGGGCAAATTGACGGCGATGTTCCCAAGCGGAATCGTGATCAACATACCAACCAACGCTCCCGCCAGATCAAATTGATTCGCACGCAACAAAGCGCGGTTGGCGTTTTCCTCGCCGATCTCATCGGAGAGCCAGGCTTGAGTCGCGCCGCTCGTGAAGGTGTATCCAATCCCCCACAAAACTTGTGCCAATAGGATCGGCACAAAGCGCGGAAACGAGCCTTCCACAATGAAAGCCAGCCCCATGATGAAGTAGCCGATGATGATAGATAGCCGCCGCGAATAGGCATCCGCGACCACACCGGTGGGCACTTCAAAAAGCAGGATCGTCACTTCAACCGTTGTTCCGACCAGCACCAATTGCAAGCCAGATAAGCCTGCCACCGTGGCTTCATAAAATGAAGCCACGACAAAGATCATGCTGAAGAACATTGAGTTGAAAAACTGAAGACCGATAAAAAGTTTGTAAGCGTCTAATTTACGAAACATGATTTACCTTTGATATCCATCCTGTTTACAGCAGGTTGGTCGTTCTAAGAAATTACAAGGGCTATCAATATCTCAATCGCCCTTGTAATTATATTAATCCGCGGGCGCTGGCTCTGCTTCCGCGTCTATATCCGCATCACTTGCGGATTGCGTGTTGGCGCGTCCGATAAAGAACAGCGCAGGGGTGAGGAGCAGGCTCGAGGTCACGAGCGAAGCGACAACGGAACCAAACGTGGCAATCGTTGCGACGATCGGTCCACCCACTACCTGCCCGATGGCATCCACTTGTCCAAACATCGAATGGACTGTGGCACGCGTGCTTGAATCGAGTTTCTGGTTGACCCACGTGGTTTGCAAAGGTCCGCTGACGCCACGGAAGATATCCACGGCGATCATACACATTACCGCCAGGGCAAGGATCGGCGAAAGAGCAAAACCAAGCATGGCAATTGTGATCGAGCCTGTGATCAGTAACATGGCGCGGCCAATGGCGGAGGGATTACTCGTGTCGAGTCGTTTCTCCACAAAGCGCATGACAAAAATGGAGATAAACGATCCGATGGCTTCCATCGCAACCAGAAACGTGACCTGATTGCTGCCAAACAACACCGGCAATTGGAAGTTATCTAACAGGAGTTTGACGCGCAGGCGATCAAAACCCTCGCTGTACAGGCCATAGAACAAACCAATGAAGACGATGTTGATCAGACGTGGACGAGTGCGCACAACCCGCACACCCTGCTTGAGGATGTAGCCCATATGCTGCCAGGTGTTACGATCTTCCTGCGGCGTGGGATGAAAACCCGTCTCCGGCATGATGATCGCGAGGATGATGCCGGTCAGCATGATGCCAATGGCGCCCACACGAATCGGAATGGCGACATTGTTTGCGCCGATCAGCGCAGTAACTCCCAGACCCAGCAACCAGGCAAACGAACTGAAGCGTGAGGCACGCAGGAATAATTTGTTGGCATTCTCCTCTCCAATCTCATCGGTGATCCACGCTTGTTTGGCGCCGCTGGTAAAGGTGTAACCGATGCCCCAAACAGCCTGTGCCAAAACAATCGGCAGGAAGGCCGGGAAGAAGCCTTCGATCAGAAACCCCAACCCCATCAAGATGTAGCCGATGATGAGTGAGAGCCGCCGCGAATAGGCATCGGCAACGACTCCGGTGGGCACTTCGAATAGGAAGGTGGAGACTTCCAGCGTTGTCCCGATCAATACAAGTTGGAAAGGTGCCAGCCCGGCTACTGTGACTTCGTACAGCGAGTTGGTCACAAACACCAGACAGAGAAACAGGGGAACGGCGCTCTCCATAAACAGAAAGACGCGCGTTGCATCCAGCTTTAATTTGTGAAACATATATGTACCTTTGTAGAATGGTATAAGCCGGGCTTGAACCCGACTTACACAAGGCGAAGCCGCAATCTTCTACAAGGATTGTCAACGATAAAAATTGCGGCAGTATCAGGCGGGGGTGTTTACTCCTTCGTGCCAGAATACGATTTTTGAGGATAAGACTGTCATTTTGATCTCCATAAGATTTGAGAAATAAATTTACGCAACCGGATATATATTCGAGGTCTTCTTGGGGAACATCACAGTGAGCAAAACACGCACTTCATCATTATCACACCAACAATCGGGGAAGGCGTAATGCAGCTCTTCATAACTGCGATAACCAAAGACCATTTGCAGGAAGGTTAGGTCGGGGAAGGCAATGTCGCCATGCTGAGGATAGAGATCCGGTCTCCATGACTCAATGACTTGAATATGCCCATGCTCAATCACAAATCGCAAGCCGGTGCGATAAAAACTGAGCTTTATTTCGCGGCTAATTCCAGCAGCAATCGATTCGGCGAGTCGTTGCTCAAGCACAGGCTTGATGTGATTTAGGAAACCGGTCAAATCAGGCACGCGGATATACCATGCATAGGATCCACGCACATCTGGCAAACGATCTTTGACGGCATCATAAGCAGGATGTTGCTCACCAAGCGCAAATCCAAAGGATGTGAAAGTTTTACCATCGCGCTTTGCATATTCCTGACCAGTGTCCCAAAGATAACGGATGATAGAAGGAGTCACATCCAACCATGAGGTCTCTGGTTTTAATTCATAATAGAACAGGTTGAGGCTTCCATTGGCTACATGACTGACATGTTTCAGCGAACCGATGATATTACCATTACGATCTTCGATCATATGTGTCATCACATAAGCGCCTGCAATGACCTGACGGCTGATGTCATAACGGAACAATTCAGGCGTGCGTTCGCAAACGATCAGATTTCGTTTACGGATTTCGTTATACATTTCCTCAATGGCAGGTGCATCCGCTTCTGTTGCCACGCGCACATGATATGGTTCTTGTTCACCCTCTTTCAATTTGGGCACATGCGCTGCATGACCAAGCCGGCGCCCATCCAGATCAATTGCCATCTCATAACCGAACTGGCGATAATAAAATGGAATGCCTGTTATCGCTTGCACGATCTCACCGCGGTCATTGCTCCAACGATGGGCTTCTTCAAACTGCAAACGGATCAGCCCACGATTGCGAAATTCAGGTAATGTTCCAACCAACTCCGGCCGCCCCACTCCAAATTGGATGCCTTCATAAGACCACGTTTGTGAGATCAAATTCAACGTGGAGACAATGCGCCCAGTAGCCGTTTCTTCGACAACGGTGAAATCATCAGGGCTAAAAGTTGGGTGCGGACGCGTGAGCAGATCACGCGTCCAGGCTGCGATATAAATATCAGGCTGATCGGAGCCTGCGTCACTATGAACGCGCGCGCAAAAATCAGCCAGCTCATCAGCGTCCGCAGCAGAAGAGCGGCGCAGGATCAATCCATTGCCAAGATCACGGATGATATTTTTGGTTTGAGTTTGAGTTGACATCTTCTGTCCTATCGGACAACTGCCTTATTCGATAGGACAGTTGCCTATAATAAAGCTTTCAATTTTTTGAGCGCAGATTCGGAGTCTTTAAATTGGATGCCCTGCATGCCCAGCTTTTCACATGCTTCGATATTTTCCTGGACGTCATCCACAAACACCGCCTCTTTTGCCTTGACCTGAAGCTGCTCCAGCGCAAATTCATAGATCTTTGCGTCAGGCTTTCCCACACCCACCTCCGCTGAGATGGTCATGTGATGGAATACATCGTCAAATTTTTCTCGCACGATGTACGAGCGCAATCCACTCCAGGCATTGCTAATGAGACCAACCTTATATTTCGGTTTGATGGACCGCAGAAAATTTAAAATGGTATGGTCGATCACATCGCCCGCAAAAAAATCAGCGCGGATGCGCTCGTACTCCGTAGCAGGTCTCTTAAGAACCTTCATCACATTACGCCAGTGCTCCTCTTCGGTGATCTCGCCAAGGGATGCACGCGCGGCAGAGCCATTTTGCCCGCCACCGAAAACGATCCTATCGATGTCTTCATAGTCCATACCGAATTCCTCAGCCAGATGCTGACGCGGCGCTTGATATTCGGTACGGACTATGACTCCGCCCAAGTCAAAGAAGACTGCCCGTATACTCATTTACTTTTCTTTTTTCCAGGCGTATTTTTGACGGGCGACTTCCTGCCCAACTCAGATCTTGCAGCCTGGGGCTGCCCGGTGTTTTGCTTTGATGGCGGTTTAGCCTTTGTAGCTCCCTTGATTTGCGCTTTGGCAGGCATGGCATCAGCCTGAGAATCTGCTTGGGCGGCAACGTCAGGCTCCGGCTTTGACGCAGAGGCGGGCGAAACTTCCGCTTGAACTTCCAATTCATGGAGCGCTTCCCGCCAGTTGGGGAAGGTAGCTTCCAGCATTTTGCGTTGAACCCGCGTCGCTTTGCGGCAGCGCGGACAATGCGTGTCGTAATGGCTCAGTTTTTCAGTATCCATATGTTGCAGTGCGATCAACTTATCTTTACGACTCAGGGTATAGGGGGTCTGGCAAAAAGCACAGCGCAGGTTCATGGTTTCTCCTTATTTTTGATGACAATTCGGTTAAAGTGATTGTACACTGATTTCTTTGCCGGGTCGAAATTCTTTTTCGTAGCGGTCGAAAGCCTGATGCACATGCATGCCCGCATTTTCATAGAGACGTA
>Ga0180074_1000032_pt1 | contig 26366 bp, 24 predicted proteins | sample EasRiv366_16_10D_FD_121773 | JGI IMG/M metagenome (GOLD analysis project Ga0180074, IMG submission 121773) | Soil microbial communities from meander-bound floodplain in the East River, Colorado, USA - East River metaG ERMLT366_16_10D | ecosystem: Environmental > Terrestrial > Soil > Floodplain ...
CCTGATGGTTACTCATGGTCATTTCACTGTTAATGAACGCCGTACAGATGTCCCATCCATGTTATTGAGTGATGGCGATGTTATTGCGGTACGTGAAGGGTCGCGTGCCCTTGAGTATTTCAAAGGACTCGGTGATTTAGCAGATGCGCGTACATCCCCAAGCTGGCTGAATCGCAACACCAAGGAATTATCTGGTGTCATTCAACGCCTTCCTGAGCGTACTGAGATTGACGGCAGTCTGAACGAACAGCTTATCGTTGAGTACTACTCACGTTAATTGTTCAATTGTGCTTTGGCTGATATGTGGATCGCACTTGTCAGCCAAAGTTTCTACTGTAATTACAGGGAGAGGTGAACCGTGACGGGTATCACAAATATGGTTATGCCAAAGATCGAGCGTGAAGCCGAGGCTCGAAACTACGGCAAATTTATTATTAGCCCATTAGAACGTGGGTATGGCGTGACGCTTGGCAATGCTTTGCGTCGTGTTTTGCTCTCTTCGCTTGATGGCGCTGCGGTGACATCCATCCGAATTGCGGATGTTTTGCATGAATTCAGTGAAATTCCAGGCGTACGCGAAGATGTTATCCAGGTAACACTACAAGTTAAGCAGTTGCGCTTAAAACTTGATGGCGTGGATAGCACCCGTATGCATTTGGAAGTACGTGGCGAAGGAACCGTCACTGCGGCGGATATTATTACACCCGCTGAAGTTGAAGTGGTAAATCCTGAATTGTATCTATTTACGGTGGATAACCCCAAGACCAAATTGGATCTTGAGTTCACAGTGGAACGTGGACGTGGGTACTCACCGGCAAATGAACGTAGTGGACACATGCCAATCGGTGAATTGCCGATTGATGCTATTTACAGCCCTGTAAAACGTGTCAATTGGGAAGTGACCTCTGCTCGTGTTGGTCAAAGCACGAACTATGACAAACTAATCCTCGAGATCTGGACTGACGGGACCGTTTCCCCTGAACGTTCGCTTAGCACAGCAGCCAAGATCGTGATTGACCATCTGCGTTATATCGCAGGTGTTAGTGAAGAAACCCTTACCATTTCCGTTGAAAAGGAATTGGGTGGCAGTCGCCTGACCAGTGAATTAGCTGATACTCCGGTGGAAGCTTTGGACCTTTCTGTGCGTGTGTTCAATTCGCTGAAGCGAACTGGCATCACTACAGTGGGTGACGTGCTTGACCTCCTTGAAAAAGGTGAAACAGCGGTAATGTCCATCCGCAATTTTGGTGAGAAGAGTCTTGATGAGCTTCGCCAGAAGATGCAGGAAAAGGGCTATATGAAAGAAGAATCGAGTTCTGCGGAGTAATTTGAAATGCGACATCAAATAGCTGGTTATCGACTTGGACGGAGCACGGGCGCAAGACTTGCGCTCCGTCGCAATCTGATCAAACAATTTTTCACACACGAACGTATCACAACGACGCGTACCAAAGCCGCAGCAATTCGTGGTGATGCTGAGCGTCTTATCACGATCGCGCGCAATTCTGCCCAGGGCAGTGATGTGGACAAATTAAATGCGCGCCGCCTTGTTATCTCAAAATTAGGTGATAACAAGATCCTCAACCGTCTCTTCAATGAGATCGCGCCGCGCTATGCCAATCGCCCAGGTGGTTATACTCGTGTGTTAAAGCTTGGTCCTCGTATGGGTGACTCGGCTGAGATGGTGATTTTGGAATTGGTTGAAGAATAGAGATTTCGGCATTCAGCCGACCATATTTATAGGCTGAAGCTAAAATGGCACGTTACAAATTGGCTCTTGCTTACGATGGCTCCGGTTTTGTCGGGAGCCAGCGACAGGCTTCGACAAAGTCCAGAACAGTACAGGGTGAACTTGAAAAAGCCCTGCAAAATCTGGGATGGACTGGACGCTCAGTCATCATGTCTGGGCGAACGGACACTGGCGTTCACGCCACCGGGCAGGTTGCTTCCGTTGACCTTGACTGGTCACACGCTGATGATCAACTTGTTCGAGCGTTGAACTCCATGCTTCCAGCAGATGTGGCTGTGCGATCTGCTCAAGTCGTGGATGAAAAATTTCATCCGCGCTTTGATGCAACAGCCCGCCTTTATCGTTACAGGTTGTTTTGTCAATCACTGCGTGACCCAATGCGGGAACGGTTTGATTGGCGGATATGGCCAGATGTCAATGCGGATATTCTGGCGAAAGTCGCAAAGCTTTTTTTAGGGACGCACGATTTCTCTGCCTTCGGTTCCCCGACCACTCCCAAAGGCACAACCGTACGGACCGTGATGAAAGCCAAGTGGCAACAGGTCAGTGATGATGAATGGCATTTTGAAGTGCAAGCGGATGCCTTTCTCTACCGAATGGTGCGCAGGCTGGTTTTTATTCAGGTTGCAGTTGCGCAGGGCAAGACCTCAGTCGAAGTGATTGCTAATTCTTTAGCGAAACCACTTCCAGCTGGAACCCGAAGCGGACTTCCATCCGGTTTGGCGCCAGCGCATGGGTTGACGTTAGTCGAAGTCAGATACAAAGAGTAAGAGTTGATTGGTTAATTAAGAAAAGAAACGGAGATACAGAAAGTGTACAAGTCGTACTATCCGAAAGCAAGCGAAATCGAACGCAAGTGGGTTTTGGTGGATGCCACAGGTCAAAACCTTGGGCGTATTGCCGCAAAGATCGCCCACGTGCTGCTCGGCAAACATAAACCGACCTTCACACCTGGTGTGGAGATGGGTGATAACGTGATCGTCATCAATACTGAGCGCGTGACCGTGACTGGTACCAAGACCAGCTCGAAATTGGATACCAAGATCTATTACAGTCACTCGAATTATCCGGGTGGTTTGAAATCCATTTCGTTGCGCGATCAACTGAAGCAACACCCTGACCGCGCCTTGCGCGATGCAGTGTGGGGCATGTTGCCGCATAACCGCATGGGACGTTCCGTGCTCAAACGTTTGAAGATCTACGCAGGTCCGGATCATCCGCACGGCACAAACAATCCTGAGCCGTTGGCGTAAGAAAGATAAAGGAAGAATTTATGGCACAATATTATGAAGCTGTTGGACGCCGCAAGGAAAGTACTGCGCGCGTACGCCTGACTGATGGTTCCGGCAAGTTTGTTGTGAACGAGAAGGAAGGCGCCGCATACTTCACCCGCTTAGGCGACTTGAACGACATCCTGCGCGCATTCTCTACAGTTGGGCAGGATGCGGGCAAGTATGATGTCAGCGTCAAGGTGATGGGCGGTGGTCCCACCGGTCAGACCGAAGCCGTGCGTTTGGGTGTCTCCCGCGCACTCGTGTTGATCAACGGTGATTGGATTTCTCTGCTCCGCAAACAGGGCTTGCTCACTCGCGATGCCCGCGTCAAGGAACGCAAGAAGCCCGGTCTTAAGAAAGCCCGCAAGGCTCCGACCTACACCAAGCGCTAGTTCTCGAATATTAAACTAATCCGAAATGCGTAATTCGTAAGATACAATTTGCGAATTACGTTTTTCGTTTTAACTGGAGATTTTATGGACTTCTCACTTGTCGCTCAAATCTTTGAAGTACTTCGCATCGCTCCACCCTCGAAATTGGTCCTGCTCGAAGCGCAGACTCTTTCATCCGCGCATGTTCCACCTTATCCACCCGATATGCCGGTGTTGTTCACGAATGTTTCTTCGAGTGAACTGGCGTTGCAGCTGAAGAAAGTGCTACTGACAACATATCCTGCAGAGCATATGGCTTATGTTGTCGAAAAAGAAAAGATGAAAGAGGAAAGATTAAGAGACTTGAGCAGTGGCGGTGAAGATGTTAGTTTATATGTCCCTGCTTTAGGCGAAGGGACATCTTTCGAGGCATTCGCTGAAATCGTTGCACACCTGCGTGCACCAGATGGCTGTCCGTGGGACAAGGAGCAGACGCACGAATCCCTGCGTAAACATTTGCTCGAAGAATCGTACGAAGCGATCTCTGCGATTGATTCGGGCGACTTCGCTAGTATGCGTGAAGAATTTGGCGATATGTTGTTGCAGGTAGTTTTGCAAGCGCAAATTGCTAACGATGAACAGAAATTCAATGTGAACCAGGTCGTTCAAGGAATTTATTCAAAGATCGTGCGTAGACATCCGCATGTATTTGGTGATGTGGAATTAAATGGCGTAGATGGTGTGCTGGCAAATTGGGAAAAGTTGAAGGAAAAAGAGCGCAAGGACGCTGGGCAAAACGAAAAGGGACTGTTAGATGGTGTGCCACTCGCTTTGCCTGCATTAAGCCAAGCACAAGAATACCAGGATCGCGCCGCGCGCGTGGGATTTGACTGGCCCGAGATCGAAGGCGTGCTTGATAAAATCAAGGAGGAAATTGAAGAGATCAAGACTGCCGAAACTGATTTTGAACTTGCCTCTGAGATTGGAGACTTGTTCTTTGCCATTGTCAATCTGGCGCGCTGGAAAAAAGTGGATGCTGAATCCGCATTGCGCGGTACAAATATGAAATTCAAGAAACGCTTTACTTATGTGGAACAGGGTGCGAAGAAACAGAGCCGTAACCTATCTGACTTGACCCTGGAAGAGATGGATGCGCTTTGGAATGAAAGCAAGAGAAAAGGTTGGTAGAAAGCGTGTGCAGCTTTGGAAGCCGACAGCAACTTGGCTGAAAGCGACTGAAACAGAAACGTGACTTTTGTCACTTGAATCTAGCAGTAGAAAAGACAATAATAAGACTAATGTAATAACATTGGGTTTTTCGGGGAGGTTCTTCGTTTTCGTTTACATAGAGCATAATTCACTTTTCATAGCATATGTTTTTGGGCGGCGATGAACCAATGCTTTTGTGATGGTCGCTTAACCTGCATAATGCAGGGGCGAGTATTGGTGAGCCAATAGCGAAACCGGCCCTTCTGGTCGGTTTTTAATTGTCAAGGAGGAATAGCCATGAATATTAAATCCAAACTTGGTCTTGCATTGTGTATAGCAACTGTATTGTTATTAATCTCTGTAACTCTCGTAGCTGCTGCAACGTTTCAACTGTCAGGAAGGGTGACGGATCAATCTGGCGATCCATTGGCTGGTAGCTTGATCGAGGTAATAGATCCTGGAACAGGATCAGTTGTGGCGAGCGCAACCACTGACGGAAGCGGGAATTATTCAATGCCAGTCTCCGAGGGGACCTACAATATTCAAGTCATACCACCAACAGGAAGTGGGTTTGGACTCGCTATTGCCCTGAATAAACCCATAACCAATGATACGAATCTAGACTTTGTATTAGTGCCAGCGGGTGTTGCAGTTCTGAGTGGTCGAGTACTGGATTCATTGAGCAATGGAATACCGGGTCAAAATGTATCCTTAACACCTTGGAATGGTGGTCCTGCCATCGGAACTACCACGGACAATTTCGGCAACTACTCCTTATCGGTGGCTCCTGGAGATTATCGAGTTGAAGTCAATCGATATGGTAACGATTCTTCTATCAACGCTCCCCAGTATTATTATATATATAACTATCCATCCCCCTTATCTCTTAATCAAAGTACTGTCCTTGATCTTCAGCTTCCAGCTAAAAAGGTCAGCGTTCATGTGCAAGACCCAGTCGGGAACCCCATTGCTAATGTGCGTCTCGAAACTACCGGTTTTGGTACCAATGATTTATCACTTGGAGGCTTGACTGCCAGTGGTTATAGCCATGGCAGAGAAAGATATACCAATGCAACGGGAGATGCCATCCTATGGCTCTTCCCTACATGCAGTGGTTGCTCATATTCCTTCACCGCTTTCCCGCCCTCAGGAACTCCATTTGCAACATTTACTGTTCATGATATTACTGTTATTACAGATAAATCAATTATCATTGTCCTCCAGTTTGTCCACGCCCCTCCCTCTACAACAATAACTCTTAACCCATTACCCAATCAGGCTGGAAATTACCCAGGCAATGTTACTGTTTCGCTCAGTGCCAATACCACAGCAGGAAATTCGGTTGCCAATACCTACTATAGTGTTGATGGGGGATCACAGCAGACCTATACTACACCTTTCGTGGTTTCGGGTGAAGGCTCACACAGCATCAAGTATTGGTCCGTCGATAATGCTGGGGTATATGAGACGCCAAAATACAAATATTTCAACATTGCATCCCTGAGAATTGTCACCGAGCCGCCGCTTCCTAGCGGAACTATCGGTGTACCGTACTCGGTATTGCTGGAGGCAGATGGTGGAACTCAGCCTTACACCTGGTCGATTGCCGGAGGTGCGTTGCCGCCAGGTTTGAATATCAATCCGACTACGGGCGAGATCAGCGGCACGCCTACCACAGCGGGCACCTTTGGCTTCACAGTTCAGGTGGAAGATAGCTCACAACTGGTTGTGTCCAAGCAGTTTAACCTGGCTCCGCCAGCCCCCTCTGGGAACACTGGCTCGAACTATGTGCTTCCCATCAGCATCCCGGATGTTCCACCTGATTCAACGCCTCCTTCCGGTGGAGGGGGAGGATTGCCTGCCTGCAGCAACTATCGTCTTGTGTCGGGAACCCTGCCAGATGGAATCACCATGGACCCGGTCACCGGAATCATTAGCGGTATCCCTTTGGATGGAGGCACTTATAACTTCACCGTCGAATGTGTGGATGTTACCAATCAAACCGTCACAAAAGATTTCACTATTACCATTTACAATCCTTTGCCGACGATCACCCAATTGGTGTCCAATCAAGCCCGCGAAGACACCGGAGACTTTACTTTAAGGGTGATTGGCACAAACTTTGTTCAATCGTCGGTCGTCCAATGGAATGGGTCAAGCCGGGCGACAACATTCGTCTCCACTACAGAATTAGAAGCGGCCATCACGAATAGCGATATTGCCACGTCTGGTACTGCTAGCGTGACCGTGGTCAATCCTGAGCCAAATGGTGGAACATCCAACGCGGTAGATTTCACCATCCTTCCAAACAACCCTCCTATAGTCGATGCCGGAGGTCCATACTCTGTAAATGAGGGCAGTTCTGTTGAAGTAGTTGCTTCGGGCGATGACCCAGATGGTGATCCCGTAACCTACAAATGGGATCTTAATAACGACGGAATCTTTGAGACAGATGGTTCGACTGCTTCATTCTCAGCCGCTAACTTGGATGGCCCAAGCAGCTATACAATAGTCGTCAAAACTACTGATAGTTTTGGACTATCCACAACTGACCAAGCAACCGTTGTCGTTGAAAACGTCGCTCCGGCTGTTGGAACTATCACTGGGCCAATGAATCCTGTACAGATCAATACTGCCATCAACACCAGTGTCAACTTCACCGATCCAGGTATGCTTGATACTCACACAGCAGTCTGGGATTGGGGAGACAACGCCACGTCAGCAGGCACAGTTACTGAAACCAATGGTTCCGGCTCAGTGACGGGAAACCATGCTTACACTTCTGCTGGTGTCTACACTGTCAAAGTTACAGTGACAGATGATGATGGCGGCTTCGATACTGAGGTCTTCCAATATTATGTAGTCGTCTATGATCCGAATGGTGGATTTGTCACCGGCGGCGGATGGATTAACTCACCACTTGGTGCGTACACTGTCGACCCATTACTAACTGGCAAAGCAACCTTCGGTTTTGTTTCGAAGTACCAAAAAGGCTCTACCATTCCAACCGGCAACACCGAGTTTCAGTTCCATATAGCGAATATGAATTTCAAGAGCACATCGTATGACTGGCTTGTCGTTTCTGGAGCCAAAGCCCAATTCAAAGGCACAGGTACAATCAATGGTACGGGTAACTATGGCTTCCTGCTCTCGGCGATTGATGGCGCGCCCGACAAGTTCCGCATCAAGATTTGGGATAAGACTACCGACGAAGTCGTATACGATAACCAACTTGGTACAGAAGATTCAGCGGGCCCAACGACGACGATTCAAGGAGGCTCGATCGTCGTTCATAAAGCCAAGTAGTAACTAAAAATCCCTCGATGCAAAACTGACAGGCCATTCGACCTGTCAGTTTTTTATGGCCAAGCATATAGCGGAAGTGGAGATTGCAGTTCTATTACCGCAGATGAAGGTTTGGTGAAAGCAGCAGGAGACTGGTCTATTTGATGAATTGTTCCCCACGGTCAATCACCTGCTTGGCTTCGGCAAGACCGACACCTGTCAATTCGCGGTAGATCTTGATGGCTTCGATCTTATTGCCGCGCCGCAATGCATCCTGAACTTGGGGTGACATCACTGGGTCTGAACCGAGATCGGCGTATTCAAGATTTAAGTGGCGATAAAGAAGTTTCAAACGGTCTTCCAGTTCGTTGATGCGGGATCTCATTAATTGAACTTCAGTTTCAGTGACCATGGTTTTCTCCTGTTTGTATTATGACACGCTACGCGATGCTGCATTATTCTATATCACGTGACATCAAATATTCATCGTAATATTTGCCTTCATACAAGATACCCCGCGGCTCAGTACCGTAGATGTTGAATCCGCAGCGTTCGTAACAGCGCACGGCAGATGTGTTATTTGTCATGACGCCAAGTTTTACGATATTGACCTGGTGCATCCCTGCCCAATGAATGCAAGTCTTAACAAGTACCTCAGCGATATGTAGTCCCCGCCATTCTGGGCGAACGTATACCCCCCAGATATAGGCACCATGTTTTGTTTTTGGCGATTCGCCCAGCCGAATTCCAGTCATGCCGATGAGTTGTGAGGTGTATTCTGCAAAGAAAAGCTTTCCATGCTCATCCTGTTTCACCCTGCCTTCCCAAAAGCTCATAGGTTGGTTGAGATTTAATTCATAGTCTGCGCTGAAGGCGGTGGGACTATCCAGCAGGGCGTCAAGCCGCAGCCCGCGGTATGGCATGAGATCTGCCAGAGTTGATTCTCGAATGATGACCGTGCCGCGTGATGTTTCGAAAGTTTTATTTAACGGTTGCATGTAAATCGGTCCAGAGCCATGTCAAAAAGTGACTGTGTGTTTTCAGCCTGTGGGCTGTAGACTTTCCAGCCGAAGGCCCGGTCGCCGCAAATCCAGGCGCCTGCTGCGCCAAATGGCAGGACGGGCGTTGTGGTGGAAGTAATCGGGATGTAGATCACATTCATATCGCGGATCAGCTTCACGTCCAGAGTTCCGACGCGCGTGTCCACATCATCCAAAATGAGATCCAGCATGAATTGTGGATCCGAACTGCCGGGCGCGAGCTGCCACATCAATTGAATCAAAAGATTGCCATTATAGGCAGCCATCAGTCCGTTTTGATATGTATTGGGGCTTCCCTGATTGCTGGTAACAGCGCTCACATCGTAAAATGCCATTTCAATTGGGTGACCGATGCAGAATTGGTATTCGCAAAACAAGCCCTTTAGGTTGAATGGTGTGGGAGACGGGTAGGGCGTTGGGATGGGAATGAAAGTGGGCGTTGAAACTACCGATGTGGACACAAAGTCTTGCGGGGTAATTGGGGTAGGTCTCAGGTTGCAGCCTGTTACAATTAATGTTAACAATAGTAGGGATATCTTTTGCATGTGCCCGATTATACTTTTATTCAGGAACAATCCGTATGGTGATGTCGTCTTGTAAAAAAGGAGTAAGAATGAAAAAATATTTATGGACTTATGTTTTATTAATCTTGATATTTACAGCCTGCGCACCGCAGCCCACGGAACAGGGACTGCTTCCAAATGACGATTCATATTCTAATACATCCTACCCAAATACCTCCTATCCGAATGAAGACTCGTCCTCCTCGCATTCGCCTGCGAACTTAATCCTCGCTCAACAAGCCGCGATCGCGGCTCTTTCTCAAAGCCTCAACCTGCCGCCTGGACAAATCACCCTAATCTCCGCTGAGGCCGTGCAGTGGCCCGATGGCTGTCTTGGAGTCCAAACGTTGGGCGTGATGTGTACTCAGGCGATCGTGCCAGGCTATAAAATTATTCTGGAAGCTAACGGTAAACAGTACGAATTTCACACGAATGTTGATGGCAGTCAAGTCGTGCAAGTGGAAAGCATTGTTGCTGGATCCATAGAAGAAATGGTAATTAAGCAGTTGGCGGCCAATCTTGAATTGGACGAAAGTGATATCTCAATCGTGAGTAGTTCTGATGCTGAATTTTCGGATGCATGTCTAGATGTCGCTATGCAGGGTGTGATGTGTGCCCAGGTGGTGACTCCTGGAAAGATCATCGTCCTTGAAGTGGATGGTGTGCAATATGAATATCACGTCAGTGAGGATGGTGCCCTTGTTCAGCCTGCCACGCTTGCACTCACATGGACGCGCGAAGGCGGGATCGCCGGCTTCTGCGATAGTATGACTGTATTTCTTTCAGGGGAGGTTTATGGAAATCAGTGCCGCTCTAAGCCAAATGGGACCATGGGTACCTTTGCTGATCTGCTTTCCTCAAAGGAACGCGACCAATTCAATGCCTGGGTCAAAGAGCTAGGACAGGTCGATCTCGATGCTTCTGATCCGGAAGGTGTTTCAGATCGTATGGAAGTAAAGCTGACGTTCTATGGAAGTGGAACGGGTGCATTAAGCAAAACAGATCAACAGGAACTCCTACTCTGGGTTCAAAACCTATATCAAAAACTGTTCTCATAAAAAAACAAAGCCTGCGAAGAAATTCGCAGGCTTTGTTTTTATTATTGTAAATTAGTGACCACTACCCGGCATGGGCGTGCCGTTGAAGATCTCGGGGTTTGCTGGACCTTCCACGATTAGGAAACCTGCCAAGCCGCGCTGCAAACGAGAGAGAGCATGATCTACAAGGATGTAGTTTCCAGGTACTTCAAGTCCGAACTCGACCATTGTTGCACCACCCGGAGGGACAAGCGTGGTTTGCACGTCCGTGAGAGGCGCCGCTGTGAGGGAGGCTTGATCGAACACGCGATCAAAAATTTCACCAATGACATGGAAGGACGATGTCAGATTGGGTCCGCCCACACCAAAGAAGATGCGTACGGTTTCACCTACATTTGCTTTGAGAGGTTTCTGTGTAGTGAGTGCGCCGACAGCACCATTGAATACTACATATTCCGGATCTTCGTTGAGAAGTTTGGTGACATCAGTTGTCTGTTTTCCTTGTTCTCCAAAGGCACCGGTTGTGTAGATATCGCCTTGCATCACATAGAATTCGCGATCAACTGGGGGCAATCCACCTGCGGGTTCGACCAGAATGAGACCATACATGCCGTTGGAGATATGATTGGCGACCATGGGGGTTGCGCAATGATAAACAAACACACCAGGGTTGATCGCCTTGGCTGTGAACATGGTTTCTTTGCCCGGCTCAGTTTGAGTCATCACTGCGCCGCCGCCTGGACCTGTCACCGCGTGGAAATCCACCGAATGATTCATCGTGCTGCTCGTACTGTTCTTCATATGGACTTCGAGAGTATCGCCAACACGCACGCGAATGAATGGACCGGGAACTGCGTTGTTGAACGTCCAATAGGTGAAGGTGGTTCCATCGGCGAGTTGCCCTTCCACCTCGATGGCTTCCAAATCCACACGGACGATTTGAGGTTCACGTGCTGCAAGAGGTGCTGGCAGGTCAGTTGGGTCACGCACGATATCTGCGCCAGTAGTAGGTTCCTGAACTACCACGGTCTCCGTGGTTGATTCGCCATAAGCGCCGGATGGTAAGCCGCCTAAATACTGCACGATGGCATTAATCTCATCCGTGTTTAGTGTGCTGGATAGCGTGGCCGGCATGACGTTGGCAGTGCAGGGCCCGGTGGGGCAGGTGGGAGCAATGAACAAATTCGGGTCAAGAATGGATTCGTGAATATAGTCCTCGGCTGTGGTGGCTTTGCCGGTGTAGCTTCCACTCTTGAAGTGCTCATCAGCCACCATACTAACATCTGAAAGACCTGGCGCGATCACTCCCACAGCATTGGGAATCCCGGCGATCGTATGGCAGCTTCCGCAGGCACCTTTTTGAAATGCAGCCAGTACTTGAGGATCACCAGGGCTTTGGCTGGAGGATGAGCCAGGCATCACGTCTGTCATGCTGACCACCAGCTTGCCTCGCATACCCAATTCAGCATGATTACCCACGCTGTCGTAATATTCCATTTCGCCATGCACTTCTGGCACCGTAAATGTGACCGAAGTTTCCTGTCCCTTTTCCTTTACGATCTCAGTGCTGGCTTTGACTTCCGGAAAAGTAATGTCATGCTGACCCTCGCCGCCGTTGATCAATGTCACGGTGACTGTCTCACCGGGCTTGGCGCTCAAGGTGGGATTGGAAATTCCGTTGATCTCATCACTAACGCCGAGAAAGATCAGGTTCCCATCTTTCAATTCAGTGGTGAGTACATATTCCTTGTTGATGATTTGAGAATTCGCGCCCCCGCAAGCTGCGATGAATACAGCCAGAACAAGGGCGACACCGATAAACGTAATGAACTTTTTCATGTTGTTCTCCTAATTAAGATTTTTGAACGTTAAGTTTGGCAAGCTCTTCCAGAAACCTGTTTTCATCCAGACCATAGATCGTAATAACATCCCTCAGTGTGCAAAAACGGGCAAGTGAACAAACTGCACATTCTGTACCCTGGTCAATGAAAAACCTGACCGCCTTGGGAGTTGCCGCCAACAAATCTGCTGCGCTGGCTTCTGAAATTGCCAAAATATCGTTCATAATGCATGTAGAATAGTCCTTTTCCCCCGGCTTGTCTTTGCGCTGGCGCAAATAAGAACTTACAAAGCTTGTTTTCCCAAGCCACCTGCAATTTTTACCAGATCGTGTGGTTTCAAGATCTTGATCCGTTCTCGGCCTGCTTCAATGATGCCCTGCCTTTCCCATTCACTGAGCAGACGGCTGATCGTGTACAGTGTGGACCCAGTCATTTCGGCGACATCCTGCCGCGAGAAGAATAGCTCAATGCCCGCCTCTTTACTGGACTTTGTGCCTGATTGCCCAGCCAGGCGGATCAGTGCGTTGGCGACTCGTTGTTCAACGCGCTCCGTAGCCAGTTCACGGTAGCGCGCCTGCATTTCCTGAATATAGGAGGTCATTAAGTTCATCAAGCCAAAAGCAATTTGTGGCCGAGTTTCCAACATGGTTTGCATAAATTTGCTTTCAATGGCAAGGGCAGTGCTCGATTCGAGCGCCTGAGCCGTGGCAGGGTAGTTCGCGTCTGGCTTGGATATGCCGAGTGCCCCGAACAATTCCCACTCATTGATGGTGCGTAAATTGACCTGTTGCCCTGATGGATTGGATTGCAGTAATTTTGCCTTACCAGAGACCATAATATAGAAATAAACTGCCGGGTCGCCTTGGAAAAAGAAAAACTCGCTTTCCTCAATGGAGCGTAGGATGCCTTTTTCGACCAACAAGGTCAAATCTTCGTCTGAGGCTTCTTGAAATACACTGACACGCCTCAGTTCCTTGGGGTCTGGTTTCATAACGACAATTTTACTCCGCAAAGGACAATTTACACTTACAAGTCATGACATTTCTCAGTAGAGGAATACTTGACCTGGGAAAATTCAATATGTTATTATATCATCTACCCGACCCCCCTGGGGGGGGGGTAAGAGAAATTCTGCAAAGCGCATCCAGTGACAAGAGGTACCCATGGAAAATGAAAATACTCTCCGTCGTTTGAAAACCATTGAAGGCCACTTACGTGGAGTCATCCGCATGGTGGAAGAGGATGCGTATTGTATTGATGTCATCCGCCAGATCCAGGCTGTGGACGCGGCGTTGAACAAGGTCAGTACAAAAATTTTGGAAAATCACCTGAATTCGTGCGTGATCAATGCCATTAAGGGCGATGATCCGAAAGAGCGCGAGAAGGTGTTGAAGGAAATCACTGAAGTATTCGAGATGTCTGCGAAAGTTTAATCTTATTGATAAGGAAATGGACATGTTGAGGAAAATATTTATTGTTATTACTGTTGCCTTGCTGTTGACTGCCTGTGGCGGGACTTCAAAACCTGCCACCGAAATCACGCTGGAAGCGACCGATTTTGCATATAGTATTCCGTCCATTACGGTCACGGCAGGCGAACCTGTGGTTTTGACGATCAAGAATGCCGGGCAATTGGAACATGATTTTGTGATTGAGAAGATTGATGCAAAAGCTGTAGCTGTAAAAGATAGCGGTTCAGATGAGCATCATGCGCACGGCGAGGAAATGAATTACGACCTGCATATTTCCGCTCAAGTAGGGGAGACGAGCGTATTGCAATTTACCGTCTCGGAGCCTGGAACCTATAATTTCTTCTGCTCTGTGGCAGGGCATAAAGAAGCTGGAATGACCGGCGAATTGATCGTTGTTACCCAAAATTAAAATTCTATCATTCAAAAGGAGAAAGATCATGACTACTGTAACTTATACCGTTCCCGCAATTTCCTGTGGACATTGCACCCACACCATCGAAACTGAAGTGGGCGAATTGCAGGGTGTTCAATCCGTGAAGGCGGATGAAGCTACCAAGAAGGTTGTTATCACCTTCGATACTCCCGCTGATGAAGCCAAGATCAAAGCTTTACTGGCTGAGATCAATTACCCAGCTGAAGGTCTGATCACGTTATAGTAAGTAAAGGTCAGACCAGTGTCTGACCTTTTTGTTGAAAGGTAGATATGAGCGATACAAAACAATTAACGCTTCCCATCACCGGCATGACTTGTGCAAACTGCGTCGCGACTGTGGAGCGTAACCTCAAGAAGCTGGATGGCGTCAGCACGGCGGTCGTTAACCTATCGTCTGAGCGTGCGACTGTAGATTTTGATTCTGCAAAACTTGGTCTTGCTGATGTGATCGCGCGTGTTCAACGCGCGGGTTATGGCGTAGCCACCGGCGATGCGGAACTTGTGATCAAACGGCTATCTGACGACAATGATGCTCGTCGTCTTGAAAAGGCCCTACTTAAACTCGAAGGCGTGCTGGACGCTCAAGTGACATTTGCCACTGAGAAGGCGCGTGTAAATTACGTACCGACCATTGTGAGTCAAGCAGAAATTCGCGCGGCAGTCTCACAATCAGGGTTTGAAGCAGTCGAGTTGGGCGGTGACGCAGAAGATGCCGAAGCCAAAGCACGCCAGACTGAGATCGAACATCAATCCATGTTGCTGTTCATTGGCGCATTGTTCACGATTCCATTGTTCCTCTATTCGATGGCGATCGATTTCGGCTTGATTCAATCTGCCGCCGATCATGGCACTAGTAACACAGCGCGTTACATTATGTGGTTCCTCGCTACGCCGGTGCAGTTCTATGTGGGGTGGCAATATTATGTGGGCGCGTTCAAAGCCCTGCGTAACCGATCCGCCAATATGGATGTGCTCATCGCGATGGGTTCATCGGCCGCATATTTTTATTCCATCCCTGTAGCGCTGGGACTACTGCACGGTCACGTCTATTTCGAGACGGCGGCTGTCATCATCACGCTGATCAAGCTTGGGAAATTTCTGGAAGCCCGCGCCAAGGGGCGTACCTCCGAAGCGATCAAAAAATTGATGGGACTTCGCGCCAAGACTGCCCGCGTCATTCGTGACGGGGTGGAGGCTGAGGTCTCAATTGATTCTGTTCTCGTCGGAGACGTTGTCCTCGTCAGACCTGGCGAGAAGATTCCCGTGGATGGTGTGGTCGTCGAAGGTCGCAGCGCCGTGGATGAATCCATGCTGACGGGCGAATCACTACCCGTTGAAAAGAAGCAAGGTGACGCTGTCATCGGCGCGACCCTAAATAAACTCGGCATGTTGAAATTCGAAGCGACGAAAGTTGGCAAACAGACTGCACTTGCGCAAATTATCAAGTTGGTCGAAGATGCACAGGGCAGTAAAGCGCCCATCCAAAAACTTGCGGATCAGGTCTCAGCGGTGTTCGTGCCAGCAGTGATCGCGCTTGCTGCCATCACATTCTTGGGCTGGTATTTCTTTGGACCGTCATTACCTGTGAATGCCGATAGTGATAATTTCACACGCGCCCTGATCAATATGGTTGCTGTGTTGGTGATCGCCTGTCCGTGTGCGATGGGACTTGCCACACCGACAGCCGTCATGGTGGGCACTGGCAAAGGCGCAGAACTAGGCGTATTGTTCAAGAGCAGTGAAGCTTTGGAACGTGCTGGAAAAGTTACTGTGGTTGTCCTCGATAAAACCGGGACGATCACCAAAGGTCAACCGGCAGTTACGGATGTTGTAACGAATGGTGAAATAACTAGCGATGAATTGCTGCGACTCGCCGCCTCCGTAGAGAAGGGGAGTGAACATCCGCTGGGCGAATCGATCTGGGCTGAAGCAACCACGCGCGGTTTGACTTTAGTGGAACCGGCCGGGTTTAAAGCAGAGGCTGGGCATGGCGTGCAAGCTGAAGTCGAGGGCCGAAGCGTTGCCGTAGGCAATATCCGTATGATGAACGCGAACAACTATCCCATGAGCGGACTCGAATCCGAAGTGTCGCGGTTGCAATCCGAAGCGAAGACTGCCATGCTGGTTGCGATCGATGGAAAAGTTGCAGGCATTATCGCGGTCGCGGATACGGTGAAGGACGGTTCGAAGGAAGCGATCGCGGAACTGCATCGCATGGGCATCAAAGTTGCGATGATCACCGGAGATAATCAAAAGACCGCCGAAGCGATTGCCAAACAAGTTGGTATTGATGAAGTTCTTGCTGAAGTTTTACCGGAAGGAAAATCGGCAGAAGTTAAAAAGTTACAGGCGGCTAATGGTCAACAAAATGTGATCGCGATGGTTGGCGATGGCGTCAATGATGCACCCGCACTGGCACAAGCTGATGTGGGTATTGCGATCGGCACCGGAACAGATGTCGCCATGGCTGCCGCGCCTGTGACGTTGATGAGCGGTGACCTGCGCGGTGTGGCGCGTGCGATCAATCTTTCGCGCAAGACGCTGGGCACGATCAAGCAAAACTTATTCTGGGCGTTCTTCTACAATGTGGTGTTAATTCCCGCTGCGGCATTTGGGTATCTTGTGCCCATGCTGGCCGCTCTGGCGATGGCGTTCAGTAGTGTATTTGTGGTGACGAATAGTTTGAGGTTACGAAAAGTAAAAATTTAGCCAACTGCGAGTTGAGGAGAGAGCATACAAAATATGCTAAAGGAGATTCAACATGCGTGCTAAATTTTTGATCCTTGTTTTATTGGTTTCACTTCTGGCGGCTTGCGCCCCTAAAGAGGAAATGCCAACGGCTCTACTGCCCGCCGGAAAAGCTTTCGCAGAAGGTAAAGAGATTTTCTTTGTTCACACGGAAGCCTCCGATGAAGGCGTGGCAAAATTGTTATCAGATATGATGACATCGCCGGTGCTTTATGTTCCCGCGCTTGCTAAGACGCCTAATGAGGCGCTTGCCAACGTGTATGTCTTTGATAATGGGCTTGAAGGTATGGGACCATTCGGTTTTCAAGCTGACGTGTTTGATAACCCTCCCGGCACAGATGGCTATTCACCGTTGCGCCGCATCAATGTTGTGACATGGGTTGACCCAGCCAAGGCGCGCATGTTTACCTCGGTCGCTGAGATCCTGTCTGCTGTGGATGCGGGCGAAGTGACGATTGCCCAACCCGGTGTTGTTGTCAACATGCCGTTTGTCGTCTGGGATGGCGGTCAGCGCTAAAGTAAAAGAATGTTAACCACGGAGTCACGATACTTGCGCCGCACTGCGTTCGGTGCAGTGCAGGTGAGGCACTGAGATGAAAATAAAACTCTGTGACTCGCTGTCTCCGTGGTTAGAAAAAATTGTATACAAAATAGCTCTACAGTTCGCCTAACTTTATTTGAGGTCTCATGTCCAAAGAACAAAAACCTGCATTTGATCCCGTCATTCTTGTTGCACTTGGTATTGGTTTTATCACCATGGCGGTTGTCTTATTTGCCTTCCAAAACCAAGGTGACCAGGCATTAGATATTAGTGCGGGCACGGGGCTTTCGGGTCGCATCATGGTGGCGTTTATCACGGGGTTAACCACCGGCGGCTTAAGCTGCCTGGCAGTGCAGGGCGGCTTGCTGGCGAGTTCACTTGCTCATCAAATCGAGCAAGATTATCTTGAACAATCCAATCTACCCAAAAAGCATGGCAAGAAACAGCAGCCTCAAAAGCGTTCGAGCACGGCGTTGCCCATCCTATTATTTTTGGCTGCGAAACTTGTTGCATACACTTTACTAGGTGTCTTGTTGGGTTGGGTTGGTTCATTCCTTACTTTAAGTCCGCTTACACGTGCCTTTCTGATGATCGCCATAGGTATCTTCATGGTGGGTAATGCCTTGCGTATGTTCAATGTACATCCCGTCTTTCGCTACTTTTCGATCGAGCCGCCGAAATTTATTACGCGCTATATCCGCCGTACATCCAAAGGCACAGATACATTTACGCCAATCTTTCTCGGTGCACTCACAGTCTTCATCCCATGTGGCGTAACTCAAGCCATGATGGCAGCTGCGCTTGCCACAGGCAGCCCGCTTACGGGTGCAGCAATGATGTTTGCTTTCATCCTTGGTACAAGCCCGGTCTTCTTCATTGTTGCCTATCTCACTACGGAACTTGGTGCACGGCTTGAAAAATTCTTCATGCGCTTTGTTGCAGTTGCCGTTTTGATTTTGGGACTCGTGACGTTGGATGGCGGGCTCAACGTGATGGGCTCCCCGCTCTCGTTTCAAAATCTAAGCCGGAGTTTGCTTCCGTCCGAAAGCACGACCTCTGCTCAAGCCTCCTCTCTGCAATCTACAACATCTGACGGTGGACTCACCCTCAGCGTGGGAAACGATGGTTACTTCCCACAAACCCTGCGCGCCGATGCGAATACAGCCATCCAATTAAATCTCATTACGAATAAAACCTATTCATGCGCGCGTGATTTTGTCATCCCTGCGCTGAACTTCTATCAACTGCTTCCGGATACTGGGTCAGTTCAGGTGGATATTCCCGCACAACCTTCTGGAACACGCATGTTCTTTACCTGTTCGATGGGCATGTACACCGGGATGATCGTTTTTGAATAAGAGGCACTCATGATCAAGAAAACCTTCAAAGTCTCAGATATGACCTGTACTAACTGCGCCATGAAACTCGAAAGTCTCGAAGATGTATTGGATGGGGTCAAAGAGATCAATGCCAGTTACCACAAACTGCAAATGGTCATTGAATACGACGAATCAAAATTGACCGATGAGCAGATCATCGCTGCGGTAAAGAAAAAGGGCTATCACGCAGAGCCTGCTTAATAGTCTCAAATATTAATTACAACACCAAGGCGACTCGACGAGTCGCTTTTGCGTTTGGTGTATACTCATTCCACAAAAAGGTGAACCCATGCCACGCTACTTTACCCTGCCTGAAGCCAACGAAGCACTAATCTCCATCCGCCCATGGATGGACGAAGTCCAAACCATTCGCAGCGAGATCCTTGTCCATCAGCCCGAGATCTGGAGCGTGATGGAAAAATCCGCAGGCAATGGCGGGAATCCCACCCTCAGCCGTATGGTCAAAACCTTTGACCGAGTGGACGCGTTAATCCACAATATTCAAGATACCGGTGTGATCATCAAAGATATAAACACCGGCTTGCTCGATTTCCCTGCCATTAAAGACGAGCGTGAAGTCTATTTGTGCTGGAAACATGGCGAAGGTGATATTGCCTTCTGGCACGAGATCGAAGATGGTTTTGTGGGGCGTCAGTCGATTGATTATTTCTAAACATCCCCATCAGGAGAAAAATGAATAAAGGCATTTGGTATGGTATTGGCGCGTATGTGTTATGGGGCTTCTTTCCCATATACTGGAAATTTCTACATCCGGTTCCAGCGCTGCAGGTGATAGGACACCGTATCGGTTGGTCATTTATTTTGCTGGCAGTGTATGTGTTGGTGACCAAACAATGGCAGGATTTTCGCTCCGTTGCATTCAAAGCGAAGACGATTGGCATTTATTCAATTGCGGCTGTTCTACTTAGTTTTAACTGGCTGATCTATGTTTGGGGTGTCAATGCTGGCTTCATCGTTGAAACCAGCCTGGGATATTTCATCAATCCGTTGCTGAGTGTGTTGTTGGGTGTCATATTTTTGCGTGAACGCCTGCGTCCTTTGCAATGGGTCCCAGTTGGGCTCGCCGCCGCAGGTGTAGTGTATCTCACTTTTGTGTATGGTCGCCCGCCATGGATCGCGCTTTCACTTGCTTTCTCGTTTGGCTTCTATGGGTTTGTGAAAAAACTGTCTCCGCTCGGTTCACTGTATGGACTTACGCTTGAAACAGGCATTGTCTTCCCAATTGCATTGATCTATCTTGTGGTTGTTGGGGTCAATGGCTCGGGCGCTTTCCTTAAAACTGGTACGCTGGTGGATGTTTTTCTGCTCGGTGCAGGTGTTGTCACCACAATTCCACTGTTGATGTTTGCCTCCGCTGCGAAACAGATTCCCCTTACGATTGTAGGGTTATTGCAATATATCGCGCCAACCTTGCAATTCCTGATAGGCGTGTTTGTTTATAAGGAAACTTTTGACCTTGCGCACTTTATCGGCTTTGCCATTGTTTGGGTGGCGTTGATCATCTTTGCGGCTGAAAGTTATTTTGCGAAGCGCGCACCGCTAGAATCGATCCCGGAATTAGGGGAAGGTTGATAGGTATTCATAGCTCTGCTGTACAGTTTCTGTCATTTTCTTCATTTTTCACCGTGATATACTCTTTTACGGAGTATTAAAACGTGGAGTGGACCATCATCTTTCTGTTGGTGATCATACTTGTCTTCCTGGTAGTGTATACACTAAGACGTTCTGCAAGTGCTGGTAAAGTCGGGGAGGAGCGATTTAGAAAGATTCTTGACGTGACCCCAGCCGCCGTTTCAATTACAGCATTAAAGGATGGGCGTTTGCTGGATGCGAACCCGGCCTACTGGAAATTAACTGGCTTTAACCCTGACCAAGCCGTTGGGCGCACGACAGTTGAGTTGGCGATCTGGGAGAATGAAGCTAAACGCCAGGAATTTGTCAAAAAGATCGTTGAGCGCAAGTCTTTACATAACTCAGCGTTTGAGTTTGTGAATGGAAAAGGTGAAAAGCGCATCACAGCCACGTTTTACGAATTAATTGAGCATGGCAATGAGCCAAAGATTCTTTCCATGTTCTACGACATAACAGAGCAAATAACTGCGCAACAGGCACTGCAAAGAAGCGAGGAACGCTTTCGTAAGGTCTTTCAAACCAGCCCGGTCGCGATTGTCATTACTACTTTGGCGGAAGGTCGTATGATCGATGCCAATGATGCCTTTTGGAGACTATCCGGTCATGATCCAGAAACATCCATCGGACGCACTACTTTTGAATTAAGGAACATTCAGCAAACTGCAGAGCGCGACAAATTCGTTCGTGAACTGGTTGAAAAAAGATCGATTCAAAATCCAGCTTATGATTTTGTGGATGATCGTGGCGAACATTTAAGAACAGCTGCTTTTTATGAATTGATCGATGAGGGCGGCGTACCAGCTATCCTGTCGATGTTTTACGATATGACTGGGCAGAATAAGACGCAAGAAGCGCTTATTCAAAGTGAAGCACGGGTGCGGGCATTGCTTGAAGCCACACCAGATATGATCTTCGAGCTGAAACGAGATGGCACGATCGTTCAGTTCATACCCTCTGCCGATCACGGACCGTTTCTACGACCAGAGGAATTCCTTGGGAAGACTCTGGCGCAGGTATTGCCGTCTATCGCTGAACAGGCTGGTTTTGCGATCGGACGCGCGCTTGATTCAGGTCAGGTCAATGCATTTGAGTATCAACTCCCGAACGGAAATGAACGCAGGGATTTTGAAGCCCGTATCACGCCTGCCGGACCAGACCTGGTGTTAGCCACAGTGCGCGATGTGTCTCTGCGCAAATGGGCTGAAGCTGAGCGCGAGAGTTTGATTAACGAGCTTGAAGCGAAGAATGCGGAACTTGAACGCTTTACTTATACAGTTTCACATGACCTGAAATCGCCTTTGATCACCATCAAAGGTTTCCTCGGATATGTTCGTGAAGATGTGCAAATGGGCAACATGGAGCGCTTTGAAACTGATCTACGGCGTATTAGTACTGCGGCTGAAAAAATGCAACATCTGCTGGGCGATCTGCTGGAACTCTCACGTATCGGGCGCCTGACCAATAAGCCTGAATATATTCCCATGAATGAACTGATCGCAGAAGTTTTGGAAATGCTGCATGGCAGAATCAGCGCGGGCAACATTGTAGTGCATGTGGCAGAAAATCTTCCATTGGTGTATGGTGATCGTCAGCGCTTGTTTGAGGTCTTACAGAACCTGATCGATAACGCTGCCAAATTCATGGGCACCCAGCCTGAACCGCAGATCATGATCGGTGTGCAGGGTGATTTGATGGGTCACGCTGTGTTTTTTGTCCGTGACAATGGCATCGGTATTTCTCCTCAATTCAAAGACAAGGTCTTTGGACTTTTCGATAAACTGAACGCGCAGAGCGAAGGGACAGGCATTGGGCTAGCCCTGGTCAAGCGCATCATAGAGTTTCATGGCGGGCATATTTGGGTGGAATCAGCCGTTGAAATGGGTGCGACGTTTTTCTTTTCGCTTCCCACTCAGCCGGTAACTGGTGAGGTGAACAAGTGAATCGCATTTGGCTGATACTTTCGCTACCGCGCTTTGAAGGTAACCCTGAAAAAACGCGGCATGCCCAACTATTGCATGTTGTCTCATTAGTGCTGTTTGTGGTTTTGGCGGGTCTGATCTTTATCAAGCTGATTTTTGACAGCCAAATCGGGCAGGCCATGAATGCCATTCTGGCTGTTTTGGCATTTATGCAGGTTGTTGCTCAGGTGTTGATCAAACGTGGATATGTTCGCGCAGCCGCTTATCTTTTATTTATCGTTTCATGGGTTGGTATTACCTGGATCGCAAGCAAGATTGATGGCGTTCGCAGCGTCGTTTTGTTCGCGTATTTTACGATCTTCCTTGGCGCCGGTTATATCTTCGGATGGCGCACTGTAACACTATTTACAACCTGGAGCATTCTAGCTGTTTGGATTCTTGCCTTGTATGAGGCATGGGGAATTAGCAAGCCAGTGATGGATAGCCCCATCAACATCGCAACTTATCTGACCGCACTCTTTATTTTTTCATCGGTTCAGGTCTACTTTATCATCAATATGTTAAAAAAGTCTCTACGTGAAGCCGATCAGGAATTACGTGAGCGTCAGCGTATTGAGCAGGAGTTACGTAGCGAGCAGGAGCGTTTGGCGCTTGCTTTTGACGCATCCAAGATGGGGACGTGGAACTGGGATATCGAAACAGGAGCAGTTGCATGGTCGGATAAGATCGAGGGACTGTTTGGGATGGGTAAGGGTGAGTTCGACGGCAAATATGATACGTATCTGTCCCTCATCCATTCCGAAGATCTTCCAAATCTGCAACAGGCGATCGGGCACGCATTAGCCATACCGGGCTATCATTACGTTGTGGAGCATCGCATGGTGTCGCGAAACGGTGAAACGCATTGGTTGGAGGGGCGCGGCAATGTATATCGTAACGAAGCAGGCCATCCGACGCGTATGGCTGGTACTGTCGTGGATATTACTGGGCGCAAACATAGCGAGGCGGAACGAGAACATTTGATTCGAGAACTTGCAGCGAAGAATACAGAGCTTGAACAATTTACTTATACTGTTTCACATGATCTGAAAGCCCCGATCATTACCATAAAAGGATTTCTTGGTTTTCTTGAACAGGATGCGGCGGCAGGTAATCAGGTGCGTTTGGAGAGAGACATGGAACGGATCAATGGTGCAGTGGATAAGATGCATCACTTGTTGAATGACCTGCTTGAGCTCTCCCGTATCGGACGCATGGTGAATCCTTCTGAGCCTGTGAATTTTGGCGTGCTGGTATATGAAGCCATCGAACTTCTGCAGGGACGTTTACAGGCAAGCACCCCTCAAATAAAAATTGATAAAGACTTCCCGGTTGTGCTGGGTGATCGCCGCAGGCTGTTGGAGGTGGTTCAAAACCTGATCGATAACGCAGTGAAGTTTGCTGGCAAACAACCTATGCCAGTGGTCGAAATTGGATCGCGCGGTTTTGAAAATGAAATGCCGGTTTTCTTTGTGCGTGATAATGGGATCGGGATCGCACCAGAACATCACGAACGGATTTTTGGTTTATTCAATAAGCTGGACCCTTTGGCTGAAGGTACCGGGGTGGGACTAGCGATCGTAAAACGGATCATTGAATTTCACGGCGGGCGGATCTGGGTTGAGAGTGATAGGGGTATGGGGGCAGTTTTTTATTTCACACTACCAGGAGGACAGTAGACAATGGGTAACCTGCTGGGAGGTGGTTGGTGGAAGGCTTAAACAGAGTCATAGCTGGTCAGGGTTCTTCTAAATATCAGGCACTGACATTGGGAATTCTGGTCAGTTCGACAGATGACCCATTTGAAAACTCACTTTTGCGAGGTCTATCAGATGCCGCCCTGCAGGCGGGCGCGAATTGGATATGTTTTACCAGCGGGGCTATTCGGTCCTATCATGGGTTTGAATCTCAAAGGAACCTGCTCTACAATCTCGTCAATAAGGATATTGTGAGTGGCTTGGTGATAAGCGGAACGCTCGGGCATGGCGTAAGTCATGCAGAGCTGCGGGCGTTTTGTTTGAACTATCAGTCTTTGCCATTAGTAACTGTCGCGGTTGATCTGGATGGACTCCCTTGTGTGTTGAATAATAGCTATCAAGGGATAACAGAGATCGTTAACCATTTATTGGATGTACACGGCTATCGTCGGATCGCTTTTATTCGAGGTCCGGTGGGACATCAAGAAGCAGATGAACGGTATCGGGCATTTCACGATGCCATGCTTGCCCATGGTTGCTCTGAAGAACAATCTGCTGATTGCGTCAGTGTTGGCGATTACACACTCGAATCCGGGCGGGAGGCGATGAAGAGTTTGCTGACGCGGAACATAAAATTTGAGGCGGTTGTCAGTGCAAATGATTCGATGGCATTGGGTGCACTGGAAGTGCTGGGAATGAATGACTATAGTGTTCCGCAGGATATCGCAGTTACTGGGTTTGATGACTCAGAAGATGGCCGCCACAGCAGCCCACAGCTGACTACGATCCGGCAATCTGTATATGAAATGGGTCGGCAGGCTGGACAGATGTTGCTCGCCAAACTGCGGAATAAAAAAGTTTCTGAGCACGTTGTTGTATCGCCTTTGATGATTGTCCGGCAGTCGTGTGGCTGTTTAAATCAAGAGTTGCAAAATGCAGCATTTTTGAATGAAGTTGGAGTTCCCTCAGATCTTGATGTACATAGCTTGCGCAGGCTGACCTGTGAAGCCATGCTCATGGTTGCCCCAGCTCACCTGATTGATCAATATCAGATTTGGATCGACGAATTATTTACGTCCTTTTGGGATGACTTGCAAGGCAACACCAATGGCGAATTCATACAAACAATGGAAAGTATTATCGGACATGGGCAGACCTTGCCGAACGCCGATGACTTCTGGCATGAAATATTATCGGTGATGCGGCGGGTTGTGCTTCAAAACATAAAAAGTGTGCCAACTATCCAAAAAGCGGAATCGTTATGGCAGCAGGTGCGTGTATTGATCGGCGCAGAGACTCGTAAGCATGAGGCCCATTCACGCTTGCAAGTTGAAAAGCGCAGTCTGGCTCTACGTGAGATCAGTGAAATGTTGATGTCTTCTCATAGTCTTGCGGATGTAATGGATGTGGTTGCTTTGGAGTTGCCCAGGCTGGGAATAAAGGCTGGCTATCTTTCCCTCTTTGAAGATGTGAAACAATCCATCGAATGGTCGCGGTTGATCCTGGCATATGACGAGCATGGCAGACTTGATCTGGATCAGGAAAAAGTTCGCTTTGCCTCACATCAATTAGTCCCGGAAAATATGCTTTCACGGTCTGCCTCATTTGGTTTGGTGGCTGAAGCTTTGTATTCCAAGGCCGAGAAATTGGGCTTCATGTTATTGGAAGTGGATGCTGCCCAATCTGTGGTTTGCGGCGCATTGCGCGGTTTATTGAGCAGTGCCCTGCAAGGTGTGATCTTGAATGCCCAACGTGAACAAGCCGAAGAACAGCTTCGGCATTATCAAAAGAACTTGGAAAATCTGGTGGATGCCCGTACGCTTGAGTTGCGGCAATCCAATCAGCATCTTGAAGACGAGATCGCTGAGCACCAACGGACGCAAGCCGAGCGTGAACGCTTGATCCAGGAACTGGAGTCGAAAAACGCCGAGTTGGAACGCTTTGCCTATACTGTATCTCACGACCTGAAGGCGCCCTTGATCACGATCAAAGGTTTTCTGGGGTTTGTGCGTGAGGATGTACTTTCAGGAAATACCCAGCGACTGGGAGCTGACATCGAGCGTATTGGCGAGGCGGCAGATAAAATGCACGCCTTGTTGAATGACCTGCTTGAAC
>Ga0180074_1000033_pt1 | contig 25918 bp, 18 predicted proteins | sample EasRiv366_16_10D_FD_121773 | JGI IMG/M metagenome (GOLD analysis project Ga0180074, IMG submission 121773) | Soil microbial communities from meander-bound floodplain in the East River, Colorado, USA - East River metaG ERMLT366_16_10D | ecosystem: Environmental > Terrestrial > Soil > Floodplain ...
CTTTCTTGAAACACTAACCGACATCCATCCCCCATTCCTGTCGGTTTCCACACACTTTTTGTCAGCACTTACCTGTCGGTACTTCAGGACTTTTTTGCGTCAGGGATGTGCTGTCGGTTCGCAACTAGATTATTCCCTAGATATGGCAACATCGTGCCCCAACCCAAGTTGCCACGATGGATGAAGAAGGATGCGTGTGCAGATTTAGTGAGCGCTAGAAGTTATAGGTAGAAACAACATCCCAAAGGTTTTATTCCTGAGGAGGTCGTTTCTTGTAAGAACGGATTTTAGGTCTTTAGGAATTGCCAATCATTATTGAAGTTCGTTACTTGTCTCCCGCTCTCTGAAACAGCGTGATTATCGTTAACACACTATGCGTATTCAGTATGACTGTTATAACTAAACTGACGATGAGTAATGAAGAATATTCCGGATTGGAAAGCGTTCTTAATTTGGTAAATGCGACCCATTCAGATCCGAACGGGGTCACGATAGCAATGAACAGAAATTCAAGGAACCAGAGCCAGGATTGTATATTGCCCACAATTCCATCTTTTGAATGATATTTATTTTCATAAAGCGTAGGAAGGAAAAGGAAATATTTAGTTAGTCCCTTTGCGTGAATGGATGAGTGTCGTTGTTTTATGATGACTTTATGAATAATGGAGAGCAGGTCGAATTTTGAGAGTGTAGCAATCAGATCATAATGGATGTAGGCAATCAATACTGGAATCGCGATCAGGATGATGGATGGGTCTTCAATTACCACAAAGCCCAAATCTAACTTCTTGATTTGGCCCTGAACAATGAGAATTAGGAGCGTTGCTAGACCCAGCAATATGAATGTCAAGCGCTCGGCGTTATCCGCGGCTTTTGTCGCATTTGCTTCGATAATCTTTTGATACTCATCCGCATTTACCTCTTCCGGCTTCGTGAAAGCGTTTTGGAATCTGTCGACCAATTCTTTACTAGCCATAGCAACTATCTCCTCGATCTGCTCTGCTTAATTATGATCAATACAATCGCGGTTTTGACTACCTATTTTATTACTTCACTCTGGGATAATACTGGTCGTTTAGAAAGCCTTGTTTGGCAGGGTAAAAGTATCCGAGTTCGTCAATAAAATCAAGTTCGTACGTCAGATAATAATTAATAAAAAATCTTAAAGATGGGCTTTCATTGAATCTAACTTTGCTAATATATAAATATAAAGACCGCGCTAGAGGATAAGAAGGATCGTCACCTTTTATAGTATCTGAATTTGGGAACACATTATCGATACCAATTGGTATTAGATTTTCTATCTCGCTTTGATAATCTGCATAACCTGAAAAACCTATTGAAAACCTATCATCAGCTACTTCTTGAGGTATCATATCAACGACTTTTATTATATTTAGGTTGGCGATTTCTAGGCTATTATCCAAAGTTGGAAGTATATTGTTTTTGACAATCTCAAATAGACCACCTTCTGTTGGAGGATAATATCGAGTAATGGGTTCACTGTCCCAGGCACTTCGCACATCACTCCATAACTGTGCTGAGAATAACAATCGAGCCAACTCATCGCCATTAAGGGGAGTCTCTCTCAATTCGTCAGCATACGGATTCTTGTTGTTCATGAATATGACTGTTGCATATCTTGCAACTTCAAATTTGAGGAAGTTAACATCAAGACACCCATTGTCGCTAATCATCTTTGGCGTGACTTCTTCGCTTGCACCAAACATATCAGCTCTACCTTGACAGAAATCAATCAACCCAGATTTTGTGTTGTTGGGTTCAATTTGGACCTTGTAAGATAGTTCCACCTTTTCCAAGCATCCCTTAATTTGCTGGGATAATGGATAGAGGGCTGAGCTCCCTGAGATTTTTATAGGCGGATATTCATCATCTTGATTAATTGTTTCTAAAACTGGAATCGGGAATTCTCTATATTTATCGATCCATGAAGGGGGAGGTAGAAAAATTCTCGACCCCTTATCAATGCCTAGTTTTTCAGGATTGATTATGTCATATGAACCTGTTTCAAAAGCTTTGCGATTGTTGTAATATGCCACGGCGTATAAATCAAGATTGTCTCTTATCTTTCCATAGTATTGAGGGTATAGACCCTTTATTAAGGTGAAACTGCTTGCCGTATAATCTTTTTTCCATCCAACGGGAATTGGCGGATATTGCAGATCATTGCAATCGAGCGGAGGCACAGGTGTTATGGTTATGGGTACATCTGTACTCGAGGGGAGATGTGTTTCTGCCTCCTCGGTAACCGCAGGAGCGTCTAGCGATGGCTGAGTCGCATTTGATTGTGATGGCGTGGTGGTTGGTGAAAGTGGCTGCTGTGCGAATAATGAAAATACAAAACTAAGTAATAAAATAGCCATTATTCCGAGCCCTATAAGCCCTGATAGAGAAAGCTCAATTTTTTTATTTCCGGCATTTATTATCGGTCTTAAACTCCTCAATAATGGGTCGGTAATACGCCCTAACTTCGTAGAAGTGTTATCCTGAGTTTTGTCCCCTATTTGAGAAATTAAGGTCTGAGCATAAGTTTGGCGACGCCCCGGATTTTTATCGATAGATTGTAGGAGAGCGTCGCTAGCATTTTTTCCGCGAATTTGTAGAAGATTTTTTGGAACAGGCGGCTTTTTGTTGGGATATTGCTTGATTATGTCTGCAAAGGATTTTGCGTTGAAAGGAGTTGTGCCTTCCAATGCTTCATAAAGCATGACACCAAAAGCATAAATATCGCTTGCTGGTAATGGGTTCCCTGCATCCCAAAGTTCAGGCGCTATGTAGTTAATGTTACTACTCAAGTAAAAAGCTTGAACTTTTCCAGCAATCTTGGAAATTCCGAAGCCGGTAATAAATGGGTCGAAGGAATTTTCATCGTTTTTGTTTTTGCATAAAATAACATTTTCTGGTTTGATATCTCCATGTACCATGCCAATATCATGCAAGTAATCAATTGCTTTAGCTATGGGTTTGAATATTTTCAAGGCTTCATCGAGACTCATTACCTGATGATTGCTTTGTAGCATATCACGTAAATTAATCCCATTAAGATAGTCTGTAACAATGTAATGGATGCCATCTTTGCTATCGCCATCAAGAATTGGAAGTATCCCTTCGTGGTGTCCTATCCTTTTAAGCGACTCGATTTCATGCATTAATGGTTCGGGAATCGATAATATCTTAAACGCAAACCTTTTCCTGTGTTTTTTGTTGCTATCATGGGCTCTGTATGTCGCTCCAAACGTACCCCTACCTACGAAATTTTCTATTGTGTATTTTCCGTAGGTTTTTCCCAGAAACATCTCATGTTGCCCCCTAATTTGTTGCATGATTTCAGTTGCTGTTTTCGGGCGTTCTTCTGCATCTTTCGCTAGCGTTTGGAGCAGTATGTTTTTTGCATGAGATCCTAATTCTTTGGAAGTCTTTTCGGCCAGTAATGCTAAAGAGGAAGAACGGTGTCTGCGTGTATTGCCTTCGAAAGGAGCATGTCCCTCAATTGCTTCATATAACATAATGCCAAAGGCGTAAATATCAACTGCCTTGGTCCCTCGGGTTTTTTCACCGAATAATTCAGGCGCCATATATCGAGGCGTTCCTATATTATGAGTCGAGAAGGATGATTGCGTACTGACAAGAATTGCTGAGACTCCAAAATCTGTTATGAAAGGGATTGTTTTTCCTTCGTGGATACTATAAACAATATTTTCAGGTTTCATGTCGCGGTGGACAATTTTCTTCTCGTGAATATAATCAATTGCTTTTGCAATTTTCGTAAATATATCTATGATTTCATTGGTGCCAAGCCTAGGTCTCCTGTTTAGTAGGTCTCGTAATGTTCCTCCACTCTGATACTCAGTGACGATAAAGGATATATCATCGTATTCGAACATGTCTTCCGGTGTGAGAACGCCATACCCGCTTTCCAGTTTGACGAGGCTTTTTATTTCTTTCTCATATGCCTGGTCGTTTCTTTCTATGGAACGTGTGAAAGCCTTTAGAACAACCTGTTTATTGGCTTGAGTGTCGTTCGCGCGCAACGTGATGCCCATTTTTCCCGTGCCGAGAACCTCTTCGATTTTATAATTTCTAACTTTACGGCCGATCCATCTTTGTTCTGCTATTTGTTTTTCGTTGAGATTGCCATTGTTTGCATAGCGTATTCCATTGATGGTGTCTTTGGCAGATGCTGGCCGTTGTTCTGGGTTATTATGTATCGCCTTAAGAAGAAACTCTGCAACCAATTTACCTGCTTTTTGAGTTGTATTGGTTGGATGCACGGGCTGCTGGTTGTTGAGAACTTCACTTATGTCATCGAAAGGAAATCTACCTTCTAATGCCTCATATAAAATTACTCCTAACGCATATATGTCCACAGCTTTTGTTTGCGGTGAATTTGGATTGGCGTTCCATGATTCTGGGGCAATATACCAGTATGTTCCTGCTGTGTGTTCTGTGTGGAATTGCTGAGATGTATTTGTGAATTTAACGACGCCAAAGTCTGCAATGAAAATCTTGTGGCCATAGCCTATATTGCGAACTAATATGTTTTCTGGTTTCAAGTCGCGATGAATAATGTTTTTTCTATGCATCCGGTCGATGGCATCTGCAATTGGCGTGAATAGATTTATTAATTCATCAACATTCATCCCTTTGGGGTATTTATTGAGAATATTTCGTAAAGAACCGTCTTGAATATATTCTGTAACGATGAAATAATTATCATCAGTTATTCCATCATCTTTTAATTGTAATATCCCAGGAAGTCCCCTCAAAGCTTTGTAGGCTTTGATCTCAGCTTCATACAGGCTTTTCGCCATAGTAGATGATTTCGGAAATACCTTTACAGCAACCACATCCTGTGAAACTTGATGAACTCCCTTAAATGTATCGCAATACTCTCCTCCTCCAAGTTGTTCTTGAAGAATATAATCTTTTATAATAGCTTTTGAGGTGTGATTGTTTTTTTCTGCGGGCACGTTGCTGTCAATGACCATGGTGAATTACCTCCCAGATGACCTGTATTGTGATGTGGATGATGTATAGCTTATTCGATTTCCTGACACACAGCGCACCAAGATCTTGCGATAATTGAAGTTTGCAGATACCGGCGCAACCGTTTCTAATGCCATATTTGCCGTTGCCAAATCAACCACCCAGTATATCTGGTAATGATGTCATTATAGGATTTTAGAGATTCCGTGTCAATGCTTATTTTGCTGAATTGGTTATACAAACCATGTGCAAAATCGGCAAAAGCGAATTGGGCGGCGCATGGACCCCCTCCGTCCTTCGGACACATCCCTCAAATCCGACGATTTAAACTTTACATGCGCATTCCAAATATTTCTTGTCGGATTTGAGGAGGAACAAGCCATAAGTCGCGACGGAAAATCGTCGGAGGGGGTCAAAAGGTAAACAGAGCGAATTGGGCAGCGCATGAAGACCCCCACCGTCCTTCGGACGCATCCCCCAAATCCGCAATGGATTCTTGAACTAATTATTCCATTTTTCTCTTGCGGATTTGGGGGAGGAACTAGCCACAAGTCTCGACGGAGATTCGTCGGGAAGGGGCTGAGTTGAAAGGAGCAAATCATGATCAGCAACCTACAAATGATCACCATCTATGTCAGTGACATGGCGCGTGCGGTCGAGTTCTACACTGTAAAACTCGGCTTTATCAAAGTGGCGGAATATAACGATGGCAAAGACAACTACCTCACCTGGGTCATGCCTCAACCTGCCAGCAAAGATGACCTTGCGACTCAGATCGCATTGCAGGAGTTGGCAGATAAGAACGATCCACGCATCGGTTCCATTAGCGGCATGGTCTTCACGGCCCGAACGGCAGAGGAGATCGAATCCACCTATCACGAGTTGAAGAGTCGCGGGGTCCACTTTACGCTGGAACTTGTCCGCCACGATTATGGCAAAGGCTTAGGCGACCAGGAAGCGCGCTTCATTGATCCCGACGGGAATGAGTTTTTGTTGCATACATAGTTCGTCTATGAAGCAAGCAAAGCAAAAGCGAATTGGGCGGCGCATGAAGTGACAGTCACCTTTGGTTTTGGTTATTTTTTGTTGATATTCTTACGACGCGATTTTGTTTTTTCCTTGCCAATCTCAACCGTTTCTGCTGATTTCTTTCTGTTATCAACCCAGCGCCAAAAAGCGGGAATGAATAAAGCGGTGATCACAATTCCAACGATCCATTTCCAGTCGAATTGTTTTAATTGTTGATCAAGGGTTACCTGTACATCAATATCTGATTTATAGGTTTCAACTTGCCGCCAATAATCTTGCCCATCAACTGTAACAAGGCGATAAATGACCAGTGTCAACCTGTGTGTGCCCTCTATTTTGGCTGTTACGTCCCAACTCCATTGGGTAGTTTCTGTTGCGCTGATAACTTGTTCAGGGCTGTCATGGATGGACTGTACAGCAAAGGCGTCTGCTTCCTGCGAGAGAAGCACAGCCTTCATGCGGGGTGTTACCTCAATGCTGTTGGCTAGGATTTGACCGCTCTCTGTAACTTGTGTAGCTAAATTTTCAGGTGAGACTGAAGGGTTAAGCAACAGTGAAATTGTAGTAGTTTCATCAAGCTGCATGGATTGTGGAGTGTTATAAGCAATACTTGCTGAAAGTGTTTGCTTTAGAGCGTCATCGATTTTTACGAATTGTTGCTCCATGCTTGAGGCTGCTATCACTGTTGTTTGTGGTGTGGGTGGAGAGGCTGTCACACTAATGGACACTTCATTAAGAATGGTGCGAGCGCTGGTTTCTGTGATGGTTCTGGTAAGCAATGGGGCAAGCCAGGGAATGAGAGGTTTGAATTCCTGCGAAACAGTTACGACAATCCGGGAATTATCTGAGGGAAGGATACTGGTATCCACGGAGCCGTCACAAGTATTATATGTATCAGTGCCAATGCCATTGTCATAGGCAATTCTGATCGAGTCAAAAGTTCCCGAACGATTTGTTCGGTTAGCTGCTTCGCGAATACCGTCGCAATCTTGAAAATATGGGATATTGGCATTTCCTTTGCCTGAAGCGGATCCATAGCGTGCTGCCTGTAAACTCGCTGATTGGATGGTTGAATTTAAGATCAGTAGGCGACCTGCCTCGACCAGGACATATAAAAGTAGAAAAACAAATATAAGCGCACCTGATAATTTTGCAGGTGTAACGGCTAATTTATGATGATTTGCCATATCTACTTTTCTTTCTCCAAATTTGTGGACGACAACTTCTCCACATTTCTTTGTCCGATTTTACAACGAAACCACGTAATGATGAAAAGAGTAAACAAGGCAAAAGAGAATTGGGTGGGGCACGAAGACCCCCACCGTCCTACGGACACCTTAAGCGAAGCAATCCTGTGGACCCCCAAATACGTAAGAAAAAAATTGAAATAATCAGTTCAAGAATCCATTGCGGATTTGGGGGAGGAGTTAGCCATAAGTCTCGACGGAGATTCGTCGGAGGGGTCAAAAGCAGAGCAAAAGCAAGTTACGCGGCATAGAAAGTGACAGTCACCTTCGCGAAGCGGGTGACTGTCACTTTAGGTTATGCTGAAATTTCGTTGGGGTCAACTTCTTTGAGCTATTTATAGTTTGATAGCACTTGTAAATATCCTGCCGAATCGGGTGCATTCCCTGCAATATGGCTTCAGTCGAGGATCAAGATCAAGCAAGAGATCCGTGACTGCTGGCATTGTCAGCCTGTGTGAAGTCTCTTCGATCTTGCCGGTCGGATATTCACCAAAAGGGGGTTCCGAAAGGCCCTGCCCGTCAACAGACACTGGCCCGGGCCCAGTGCAGGAATGGTCGACCAAAGCGCTTCATTTACTACACCCGTGGTTTGCTTCACCGGCGCGATATTCATCGCAGATTTAAGCTGGTGGATGAACCGGGTATTCGCCAGCTCGAACAGCTCATCAGGGACATGCCCCGGTTGTTGCGATACCAACGCCAGGGACAGCCAACGTTTGCGTCCACGCCGGCTGATCGTTTGGAGGCTGTCCAACACCGATTTCATCTTGTCGACCGACTGTTTTGAAACGAAGGTATGGACTTCCTCGATCACGATCAATATCTTGGGCCGGGGGACGTCTGTATCTGGAATCGTTTCACCGACCGCTGTTTCCGTCACCGTGGCAAATAAGGATTGGAGAATATAAGCAATTGCGATATTCCGGCTTCGATCATCCGTCTCCGACACATCAAACACCGATACTCGTCCGGGGACCAGCAAGTCGTTTACAGGTAAATAAGGTGTGGCTTCCGTGGAAGTCCAGTCCAGCATCCCGGAATGACCTAGCGTATAGAACAGTTTATTCCTGAGGATATCCGCTGTGCTCTTTTCAGTATCATCCAGGTGAATATAAAAAGCGGAATTGGAAAGTACATTAATTAGGTCCGCAAGTGTATAAGGATACGTTGGAGTTTGGTAGCCAGCAACCGTGCCCGAGCGTGAAGAGCTGTTGTGTGAGGGCGTTCTTTGGGTTGCCTCCACGGCCCTTTCATACAGTCTGAATTCCGGCTCTGAAAACTCCAAAATGTCGGAAATAATGGAAAGGTCAAGTTCAGAGATCGGTACTTTAAAGGGAGTCGGGTTTTCCGCATCCGATGCGCCGGAACTTGGAACATATACGCGAAAATCCTCGCTGCCTTGGGGAGCAATCGAATAGCTCTCGCGTAGAATCTGATTCAGATCGGGTTGATCCTGCGGCTCACTCATCCTGACGTATTCACCTTCCACATCAATGATGACACAAGCCCAACCTGCACTGCTGGCCTCTTCTACCAAAACCTGGACAGTATTCGATTTGCCGGAGCCAACCGTGCCAAAAATTCCCACGTTGAGAGGCAGGATATTCTTGTTTTCGGCATCGACACGGACTTCAAGTCGCCGCTCGTCATAGCCCATGAGGCTTCCTAGTAACATATTCCCTTCCAGTTCAAGGAGCTTTCTCAGCCTTTCAGGCGGAAAAATGGTAATCTCACTATAGGGCCTTGGACGAGTTGGCGTAGTGACAACTCGCTCACCCTGAAGCAATTGTCCCAGAATCTCTATATTTCCATACACATCGTATGATGGTCTGGATTTCGTGCTCTCAGGGTGCGATCCGTTCTTTTTTCTCGTTTTAGAATTCGTGCCAGCCTCATGAGGGGTATGGAAAGGTCCCTGGACAATTCGCCCCAGGAATTCGATGTTTTGTTCAGTGTCTTTAATGCCTACATAGACCTCTCGCCGGAAAAGTTTTTGATGGTCCGCCGCAGCCACAACTTGCGAGGTTGTGTTGTCTGCCGCTCCCCCATCAAAATTCACATAACCCAGCATGCCGCCGAGAAGGTTTCCCGGCAGAGCTTCTTCGGCACCTGAGATGCCCAATCCGTCTGCCTTCGTTTTGTCCTCATTTGCCTTTGGTGTAGGTGCTTTCATATGAACGAACCTGTCTTCTTGTTGAATTGCTGGATGATCGTCAGGCATTTCGATTTATATTTCCCTTTCGTGTGCGTGTCCATCCAATATGCAAATTCCTATCCTGCATTGGATAACAGTATTTTACAGCGTGCCGCAATCATATTATATGACTATCTAACTGTGAATTTGTTACAGCCACTGTTTCGTCATTAGCAGTGAATCTACTAACCCGCCCAAGCGGCGCGAAATGGGCAGTGCACGAGAAGACCCCCCACCGTCCTTTGGACACATCCCCCAAATACGACGAGAAAAATTTAGGATGCGCATACAGAGATTAAATCGTCGTATTTGCCCTTGCAGGATGCTTCGCGAGGGGAGGAACTAGCCATAAGTCTCGACGGAGATTCGTCGGAGGGGGTCAAAGGTAATCAGAGCAAAAGCAAGTTGCGCGGCGTATCCGAGTGCTTTGCAAATAATGACAATCACTTTTGGTGATTGTCTAGCTTCCCATCTGCTCGACCAAGCCTACATTGTTCCAACAGGTGTACTGCTCGATCATTTCCACAAGTAATTTCAAACTGACGGGCTTGCTCAAATATTCGTTCGCGCCAACTTGCAGACAACGTTCCCGATCACCCAGCATGGCAAGGGCAGTGAGTGCAAGGATGGGAACAGATCGAAATCGAGGATTGGCACGCAGCCGGCTTATAGCCTCCATACCATTCATGACGGGCATTTGAATATCCATCAAGATGATATTCGGGTTGATCTCTGCTGCCAGGTTCACAGCCTCCAAACCATTATGCGCCACCACAACCTGAAAATTCTTATCCTCCAGATAACTGCCCATGGTCAGGACGTTTGCCAGATTATCCTCCACCAAAAGTACGAGCCCGCGATGAACCGGCGCATTTGAAAGTACATCAGCCATGCGCGCCTGTCTGCTGGTGAAGAATTCTGGTTCTGTCCCAGCCAGCGCTTGCAGTGATCCTGTTTCTGCGGATGAAGCTTCGCGGTCCGCCCAGCGTATAAACTCCAGCCTCGTACATTCACTTGCTGAACCGCATGAATTACCACTATTCAGATGATGAGTATTGAATTGGATAGTCTTCTCGTCCGCTCTCACGACCGCACGGGCAACATTTCTTTTGTTATTCACGTACCATTTCCCAACCATAATATCTTGTCTTCGTACCATGTGATACTCCTAGCTATGTCACTGAACGTGAAAACATAACTTGCTCACGAGCGATGACAGATCCCAGCTCGGTGCATAGGATGATCTGTACGCACAGCTGAGGGATTGTAGAACGCCTCTTTCCGGACCGGAAGTGGGTCCTGCTCCGATATGCAATTGTCCATATGTGGGGAGATGATGGGCGATATAGAAATTTTGCAAGGCCCCGTTATGTGTACGCTTCGCCAGGCAAAAGTCTCCGACGTTTGCCAAACGCCGAGGATATTAGTCTAACACCTTTACGAACGATCATAACCACCGATATCCATACAAAGGTCATGCCCCCATAAAAACATGCTGTTTATGAAGTTAATCCCGTGTAATCCCATGCTTTATGGCAGCCTGGGGCGCGTAGTCCGATATTTGCATGATTTGACTGTGAAAACAAAGCAAAAGCAAATCGCGTGACGTAGAAAGTGACAGCCACCTGCGCGTAGTGCCCTGTAAGGGTAAAGGTGACTGTCACTTTTAGCTTTGGTAATTCGATAGCGAAGATTAGAAACTTGCCACTGCCTCATCGACAGTAGGGTATATCTGCACAACTTCCATCATTCCGATCGTGCGCAGGATCTCCATGATCGGATCAGACGGACGCGCCAGCTTAAGTCCGCCTCGCCGTTTATGCGCGTGGCGCAACGCCTTGACGATCGCGCGCACACCCGCAGACGACATATACGCCACGTCCTGGAGGTCTAATACGACCTTTTTATTTTCGCTCACAGTCTTTTCCAGTTCGGCGTCCATCGTTGGCGCAGTGGCAGAGTCCACCCGACCGGCAATCGTAACGACTGTCACTTTTCCATTGAGACTGCTTTTTATTGAAAACTCGTCCATGTTTCGCTCCTCTTCCCTTTGTGAATAAAATTAAAATCCTTATCGTGGTGACACTCACCCCTACAAATTACAGACGAAATCCTGGGGCGCAATGGGTATATGGAATCTCTTTGCCAAATTTTAATATCCTCCAATGTATAACGAAACGAAGATTCATTTCTAATAAACATTATACTGACTTAAATTCGGAAGTCAATCAAAGCAAAAGCGAATTACGTGGCATGTGAAAAGTGACAGTCACCTTTGGTCTTTGCTACCATTGGAATACAGGAGCACAAAATCAATTACGGCTTGGGATGAGCCGCGAAGAAATCCCAAATTGTTTCAGACAATGGGTATATATATTTTGAGACCCAACTATGACCGCCCGCCTCGATTGCATAGAGTTCGACGGACGTCCCAGCTTCGCAGGGAGTATAGGCGCTACGCGTAATTTTCTCGATCGGGTTATCCACGGTGGCAGGACTGGGGCAGCCATTGATGTCTACCCAGGTGGCTATCACTTCTTCAAGGGGTGGAAAATCAAGCTGTCCGCCACCTTCATAAGGCACGGTACGATCAGCCATGCCCTGCACATGCAGCACAGAAACAGGTTGCTGGGGCTCACACGGACTATAGGCCAACGTGCCTGCCACCGGGGCGATGGCTGCGAACACATCGGACATGTCACAAGCCAGACGATACGAAAGTACTGCACCGTTGGAGAAGCCGGTCGCATAAATCCGCTTGGCATCAATGCTGACGACGGTTCCCAAATCTGCGAGCATCGCTCGAACAAAAGCTTCGTCGTCTATATTATTTACAAGAGCGTATCCGCAGCATTTGCCCCCGCCATTCCAGGTATTGCCTAGTCCTTCCGGGTATATCAGAACAAAGTGACCTTTGTCGGCTACTTCATCGAAGGAAGTGGATAACTGCATGGTTGCTGGTTGCTCACCGGCACCATGAAAAGCAAATACCAGGGGCACGGCGTGAAGGTTATCCACGCCAGGTGGGATGTGCAAAAGATAAGACCGTTCTACTCCATCCACTGTCACCGTGCGTGTGGATTCACTCGGTTCAAGGGTCGGAGCCGGGGTTGCAGTAGGGGCGGGGGTAGCGGTCGCTTCTACAGGCACCAGGGTTCCTCTAGCTGTTTGTCCGCATGCCGTTGTGCTGATCAGCAGTATGAAAGCAAAGATCGTAAATAGACGTTTCCCAAAAAACTTCATGATATGTTTCCTCTCCATGATCTGATGGCTAAACCCATTGCAGACATTATAAGACAATAGACATCGAAATCACTCGCCATCGTATTCATAGGTGCACAGACACGCGTACATTAATACAAAAGCGCATTGGGCGGCGCACGAATTGGTGAGGAGATTTCGAAAGCCGAATCATATTCTTATTAACCTGGGCTGCTACAATCCTGGCTATGTATAAACGTATTTCACGAACACTTCACACTTTTCTTCTTATCATTTTGATAGGAACTTGCTCCAGTATCATTTATTACACCGACAATGCGCCTAGCGTAACTCCAGTAGCGACATTCTCACCGACATCTATTCCCAGCCTTTCAAGCATTGCCGGAACGCTTCCCGATACAGGCTGGTCCTTGTTAGCACCCGGGTTCGAGCGGCGCTTGATCAGAATCTACGATGACCAGAATCAACCTGTCGAGTCACTATACCTATGGCGTCTCGATCAAAATTATTTCCGCATAGATGTGACTTACGACGAAAGTCCCAAGTCTTTGGAAACCTGGCAGAAAGAGACCAACGCCGCCCTGGTCCTGAATGGCGGCTACTTTAGCATAGAAAACGAGCGGTATTTTCCAAACGGGCTCACCATCGTCAATGGCGAAGCCTTTGGAAGTAGTTTTGATGGGTTCGGAGGGATGCTGGCGATCAAGGAAGATGCGGCAGAATTAAGATGGCTTGTGGAGCAACCCTATAGCGCCTATGAGCCTTTGCAAGCTGCTTTACAGTCGTTTCCAATCCTTGTCAGACCCGGGGGCGAACTTGGCTTCGGTGCAGAGCGCGAAGATAATGTCAGCGCCAGACGAACGGTCATTGCGCAGGATAAGGATGGACGCATCATTTTCATTGTTGCTCCCCAAGGTTATTTTACGTTGCACCAGTTGAGCGTCTATTTGACCGAATCAGACCTAAACCTGGATATTGCGGTCAATTTGGATGGGGGCGGGTCCACAGGTATTCTGGTAGCGAACCCACGCGAAATCATCCCATCCAAGGTGTTGTTGCCATTTGTGATCCTGGTCTATCCTCGCTAAGTGCGGCTTACAGGGGATGAAACAACCATAAGTTAAAAAAGAGACGCTCCGCGCTCGGAGCGCTTCTGCTTGAAATGAGAGTTATACCTACTTTATGGCGCTGCGCTTACTCTCCAAATGACGTTACCCACATCATCTGCCACTAACAGTGCGCCAAGTCCATCAATGGACACACCAACGGGTCGTCCCATGGCATCGCCATTCTCCAGGATAAACCCATTCAGAACAACCATCGGGTCATTTGACGGCACGCCGCCCATAAACGGCACGAATATCACCTGATAACCGTTGGGTATCGCGCGGTTCCACGAACCATGCTGACCCACGAACATTCCGTTCGCATATTGAGCGGGCAGTATGTTTCCAACGGAGGAAGTAATGCCCAAAGGGGCAGTATGCGAACCCAAGGCATAATCGGGCACGATAGCCGTTGCCACCAGTTCAGGGTTCTGCGGTTCTACGCGCGTATCTACATGATCGCCATAATAACTGTAGGGCCAACCATAGAAGCCTCCATCTTTGACGGCGGTCATATAATCGGGCACCAGGTCATTACCCAACTCATCGCGCTCGTTTACAACTGTCCACAAGCGATCCGACTCAGGTTCCCAAGCCATGCCAACCGGGTTGCGCAAGCCCGAGGCAAAGACGCGATAAATACCAGATTGCGTATCCACCTCCAGGATGGCCGCCCGATCCTTTTCCTGCTCGAAACCGTTCTCCGCGATATTGCTATTCGAGCCCACAGAAACATAAAGCTTGGAGCCATCATCGTTGGCGATCAATCCTTTCGTCCAATGATGATTGAGCGTGCCGGCGGGCAGGTCCGTGATCTTGGTTGGTTGCGCTGTGATCTCGGTCTGACCCTCTTCATAAGGGAACGACATAACCGCATCCGTATTGGCTACATAGAATGTATTTCCAACCAACGCCATTCCAAAAGGTGAGTTCAGTCCATCGATAAATATCGAGCGGAATTCCGCCACACCATCATTATTTTCATCGCGCAAGAGCGTAATCCGATTGGCACTTGGCACGCCGCCACCCGCCTTCTTCTGAAAGAGTTTGAAGAACCAGCCTTTGATACCCTTGGCGTCATCGGGTCGTTCAGGTGCGTTGGTCTCAGCGACAAGGACATCACCATTCGGCAGCACATACACCCAACGTGGATGATCCAATCCGGTTGCGAACGCGTTCACTTCCAAGCCCGCAGCTGCTACGGGTTCCTGACCTGCTTCCCAGCCTATCGCATTCGGCGCCTTAAGGACAGGGATCCGGGGCTGACTTGGTTCTGGAAGCTCCGGGTTTGGTCCGTAGCCCTTGGCAGGATCCAGCGATTTGCCGCCGCAGCCACTCAAGCTTATAACGAGCATCAAAAGTAATCCCCACCTCATGACGAGCTTGGGAATACTTGATCTTTTATTTTTCATAGAAACCTCCGGTAGAAATAACAGTAAATCAGTAGGTTGCCCGCATAAATTGCGGGAATGCTTCATTCTGTATCTACCAGAGCAATACATTTCTATTCCCCAATGTGCTCAGCCTTTGGATTGCCCATCGGACACAGAACACATACTTAATCTTATATGGAATATTCCCCAGTTGCATCCTACAGCCGGGGAATATTATTCTCCGCCACTCGGGGGAGAGTTTAGACAGAACTTCATCTTTAAACCAATAGGTTATCGTTACGGAGTCACAGTGAATGCATCGAACAACACCGCGGTTGAAGTATCGGGGTTGGTCACACGGATATCCCAAACCTGGTTGCCCAGTGAACCATCATTCCGGGCAGTCAAAGTGACAGCGAGTGTGGTCGGGTTGAGCACTTGTACAGCAACCACTTCCTGCGGAAGACCGAGACCACCTTCAAAAGCGACAACCGCTCCATTTTGAAAACCTGAACCGGTGATGGTCAGCACCACGGTCGTATTCGCCGGAGCAGTGTTTGGTACCACACTTAGGACCGTCACCGGCATGGGTGTAGTAGCCGTGACTGTTGCTGTTGGAGTTATTGTTGGTGATGCCAGTGTCGGTGTTACGGTCGGCGTCCCGGGTGTCGGGGTGGCAGTTGGCGGTGTTGGTGATATGGGGGTGAATGTAAATACTTGTGTCAGCATCACAGGGGTAAAAGTTGCCGGAGGGGTTAATGAAGCAATGAGTGTTGGTGTCGGCGTCATAAAGATTGGGGCTCCAAACTCGCGCCATCCGAGATCAGGCGCGGCACCGATGAAGCCTGTGATCGGATAGGGTGGAATCGGCTCTCCACTATTTGCAACATATTGGGCGACGCCCTTATCGATGGCTGGCGACATGGACTGGAGCACCAAGCCACTAAAATCATCGTCCATGGTTTCCCACGCCCCATCTGGACCCGGATTTGGTGCAGCCACGAAAAGCGGATCCAACCCTGTGAGAATGCCCGCGCCGATGGTGGTCTGATCAGCCTCGAGGTGGCTGTTATTGAAGAACAAGGTATACGCTACTACTGAGTTGGCTCCCGCCGGTCCCTGTACTTTCCAAGCTCCAATGTTTAGCGAATTGACAATGATATTGTTGAATGCCACCAGGTTGTCACCGCCCGAAATACCGTAATCGTTGCCGTAAAAAGTATTGTTGAAAACGCGCACCGCTTCCACGATATCAGCACCGGAATAGTCTTCCAGTGTATTCGCATTGGGCATCAGACCAATGCCAGCCTTGATGTTATTGGCGATCAAATTGCCCGTGATCACGAAGCGGCGGTTGGTATCCTGCGGATCGCCGGCATGGTCAATCAACTGAATACCATCCTCCTTGTTCCCAAGGATCATGTTGTTCCAAATCTGGATCTCGATCAGGGCGGGCGGGATATCAATGTTTTGCAAACTGATCTCGATGCCAGACTCACCGCTATACATGATACGGTTATTCTCGATCAGGATGGGTCTATCAATATTATCCAGACGGATGGCATTGCCGCTGGCATGGAAATAGACGTTGTTACGATTGAAGCCGCCTCCGCCTTTTTGGTAGGAGATCAGGTTGGTAGCTGAATGGAAAAAGTTAAATTCAGCAATGAACTCAGACGAGGCTTGAATGCCATCCATACTATTTCGGATGACAAAGCCGCGCATGACGGGCATCTGGGTCATGCCTGGTGGAATGAGGATGGTTAGCGCTCCGCCGCGACCATCAATGACAGTCTGATTATTGGTTGGGTTGACCGGGTCGAAGGTTTCAGCAACCAATAATACTGGCTTGTTAAGCGTCAGGTTTTCATTGTACACACCCGCCCGCACCTGGATCATGTCACCGGGGTTGGCAGCATCAATGGCAGCCTGGATGGTTGCGTAATCATCGGGCACCCATATCACGCCCACTGCATTTTGCTGGCTGGCTCGAAAAGCGAGGAAACCAATTAGGAGCGCCAACAGGGCGAAGATAGCTATGAATATGATGACTGCAATGGTCAAAGTAAAGGGTCGGTGGATTATTTCGTCTTCCGGTTCAATTGTATTCATTGGTACCTCCAAAAATATTCTTTGCACAGAACATTTTCCGTGATGAATCACCTGAATACGAGATCAGGCGCAGTTTACAAATTCATCATAGAACAAATACTCCCCAACTGTATCCATCAGCAGGGGAGTATTTATCTCCATCAGTTGGGGGAGAGATATGTCTCGAGTTAATCACTTGATTTTGATTAAAAGCTAACATGAAAACATGATTACCCCCGAACTTAAGGATTCAGCCACTGATTGCACGGATTGTCACGGATTTTAAATTAATCGCACCGAAATGAGTGAAACGAAAAGCCAACCCCTAAACTGGGCTGGCTTTTATCGTGTAAATCAGTGAAATCCGTGGCTAAAGGCTCTAAAGATTAAATTCGGGGTGAGCCATGTTTCATTTCTATCCATCTACCATCTAGAGTTTTCCGAAAGCTATACCTTTGTAGTCCCAGCCACAGGCCGCGACTGCCTCCTGGATGGGTTTCTTGATCTCATTCGTATTGAAGCGATACTTGTAGACCACGCCTGGCTTCAATTCTTCCGTAAAGGCATACGCTGCACCAAACTCAATGGAGGTTGTCTGCCCTTGGAATTTTGAAGCTGAGAATGAAAGCGACGGCACACCTGCACGCCACTCCACGGTAAATTCTTCGTCCTTGGCGCGCACTTGCTGTTTTGCCGCATCGAACTTCATATAGATACGGAAGACCTTGGTGAGATTCGCCTTCGCAAACAGTTCGTACCATTTCGCATCCACGATCTTCCACTCGGCGATCAAGTCCACGTTTTGAGAGGCGCCGTCAATGATCTGGTAGGGAGCGGTTTCACGGTTCAGTTCCAGTAAACGCTGACGAACCTCCTCCACAGAAAGTGCAGTCGCGCTTTTATTAGATTTCTTGCCAAAGCCAAAGAGTCCCATTTGATTTTCCTTTTCAGTATTCACAGTTAGAAATTGAGTTCATCATTATACGGCTGATTGATAGGTGGGCGCGGTACCTTGCGTATCTGAGAGTATGTAAGCTCGATGACTAAACCACTTGCATGTCATGTTATTAGTTATTAATAGAAACACCAAATCACAGCATATTGGGCGACGCACACTGTGACTTACGAATTATGTTTCCTTCATCATCCTCAAGAACGCCTCCGCCACTTGCGGGTCAAAGTGACTGCCTGAAAGCTCACGAATGTGTTCCAGTGTTATTTCACGCGTCCAGCCTCTGCGGTAAGGGCGGTCACTTGTGAGTGCGTCATACACATCCACGATACAAAAGATGCGTGCCGCCAGCGGGATCTCCTCGCCTTTGAGTCCGCGCGGGTAGCCGGTGCCGTTCCACTTTTCGTGATGACAAAAAGGGATATCCAGCGCCGGGGCCAGATGCGTGATGTGCATCAACATCTGATAAGCATATGCTGGATGCATTTTCATGAGCGCCATCTCCTCTCCGGTCAATGAATCAGGCTTGAGTAGGATGCGATCCGGCACGCCCATTTTGCCGATATCATGCAGGAGCGCTCCGCGTCTGATGTGGACCAGGTCCTGCTCGCTGACCCCCATCCGCTCTGCCAGCCTGAGCGTCATCTGCGTCACGCGTTGTGTGTGACCTTCCGTTTCCCGATCGCGCAGATCGAGCGCCGCTGACCAGCCTTCGATGGTCGCTTCGTACGCCTCACTCAGTTCCAGATTGGATTGTTGCAGACTCTTGAACAAAGTGGCATTATCCACTGCGATGGCAGCTTGCCCAGCCAGTGTTTCAAGAAACTTTAACCATTCTGTGCTCATGACCAAAGGCAAGCCATGATAAATTTCCAGCACACCCAAAAGTTTATTCTTTGTCACCAGCGGCACAATGAAATAAGCCTTGAAGCTTTCAGCCACGATCAGACCAATCCGATCGGGAATCTGATTCGGCGATTCGATCTCAGCGCGCCCGAATATTTGTTGTTTCAAAGCGGCAGCCCCGGCACGACCCTCGCCCAGGCGAATATGGGTTTGTTCGATGATCTTCGTTAGAAAACCCTGGCTGACCCTGTGTTCCAGCGTTTGTTGATCTGCGTCAACTAACAAGATGGCACAGGCGTCCACATAGAGTTGTTTTCTGGTTTGGTAAAGCACCACTTCCAACGTAATATTCAAGTCCAGGTTCGATGTGATGGCGAGGTCAATTTCCCTTAATGCTTTTTCATGCTCAAGGTGTAGGCGCGCTCTTTCGAAGAGTTGCGCGTTGTCCGTTGCCAGTGCCGCATGGCTTCCAAAAACGGTGGCAACTTTGAGGTCCTCACTGGTGAAGCGTTGCGGGTTTTCCGAATCCAGGATCATCAGGGCGCCCAGAATGTGTTCGCCCTTGATCAAAGGTATGCCCATCATGGATTGGATCCCAAAGCGTTCGGTCATGTTCTGGTGCACATTCGAGGAAAGGAGAACATCATTCATCAGAATGGGCTTGCGTTCACGAGCGACGCGTGCTGCCAGCAAATGGGGATCGTAGATCGGAAATCTCAGCCCGATAAATTGCTCAGAACCCGGACCATAGGCAGAGAACCCGACCAGTTCCCCGCCCTCCAACAGCCAGAGCAGCGCGGTCTGCGTCTTGAACACATCCACACTTTCGCGACAGATCAGGTCAAGCAATTGCCGCAGATCAAGGATTTCGCCCAATGCGCGGCTGACGCGTTCGAGCGTTTCTGATAGCTCGCGTCCTTTGCGCTCGGCGAGTAACAGGCGCTGGTTCTCGATATTTCTCTGCACAAGATCACGCGAGGCATTGCGGACTAAAAAGAACAGCGCGCCATACAGCAGCATGAAGGCAATGCCCACGCCGCTCCATACCAGATAGCGGATGCGGGTCAGGTGTGGTTGTAATGTGGCGAGGTCATAATAAACTTCGTAGACGCCCATGACCGCATCTGAGCCGGCAGGTCGGATCGGAACATAGACTTCAAAGAGTTCCTCGTACAGCCCGCTTTCACCGACATTTTCCGCTTGATTGAGGTGCGAGATTTCCGTGGTGATCGCACCCTTGAGCGCATCCTCGAGTTCATGCGAAAGCGGAAATATATTCCCCACAATATTTGGGTCATCGGCATACACGAGCAAACCAGCCGGATTCCAGATCTTGATGCGCGCAACATTTGAACTGAGTAATGTATTATGGATCAACGCATCGATCTCTGCATAGCGTTCGCCCCGCATGGCAGCCTGCAGATCGGCGGCGGTCAGGTTTTCATCCAGGACATTGACTGCCTGTCCCGCTGTGTTATTTGCCACTTCTTGCAGCGTATCACTCTTCAGGGTAGATTCCAGACGCCACGCCAGTCCTGCCGCGATTACTAATGTAACGAAGAAGGAGACCAGTGTGAACCGGGAAAGCAGACTCATGCGTGCAAAAAAATTATAGACCATTGGCTTACTGCCTGTAAGTATAGCCATACATAATACCATTGCGGAATGGAAATCTTCATCTCAATAATGTTATTTTACATGGAACTTGAATTACATAATTGACAGACTCTTGCTGAATGCGTTTTCAGACCGGCAAGGCGGCTGGCAATCAGTGACTGTCCAACCGCCTTGCCGGAAGATCGTGTGCGGGGTTAGCCTCCGATCTGCTCGATCAACTCTGCTTTATCCCACCACGTGTGGTGCTCGCTGATCTTGCCATCTACAATGCGTGCCCACGTCACGCCGGTATATTGGATGGACTTGCCCGTCGGCGCAAAATGCAGCCATGCGCCGGCATGTGTTCCCTGTACTGAGAAGCGCACAGCGATACGGTCACCATCCACAAGCATCTCTTCGACGGTATGTTGCAGATCGGGGAAGGATATCAGAAACTGACTTACGAATCGTTCCACACCCACGGGCTGCGCGAAGATCTCCACCGCTAAAGCGGGCTTTGCCTTATCCCACATCTCCTCGTAGATGCGGCGTATCAAGGCTTTGTTCTTGCTTGCTAGATCAGACATGGTTCACACTCCTTTGTGTGCTGAAAAATTGAAAGCCCAAACTTGGTTGGGCAGGTCAACGCGTGTTGACATACACAAATCTTCCGACTGTACACATATGCATATGCAGCCGGAAAGAGTGAATATTAAATTGTGCGGGCAGGGGAATAAAAAAACTCTGCATGGTTCTGTGCAGAGTGGCGAAATAGTACACCCGTACGAATTGAGTTGTCAAGGGCAAAAGCGAATTGAGCGGCGCATGAAGTGACTATCACTTTTGGTTTTGCCTCAACTGAACCTATGTCTCTATTGATAAACTCGCACGTAATCCATGTAGTAATTCTGCGGGAAGGTGGTACATTGATCAGGATACCCAGGCCAGACACCTCCAACTGCGAGGTTCAAAAGCAGAAAATGGTTTTTATGGAATTCATCATAGCGGTCAGCGGAGGTGATGTGTCTTCCAGTTTAAATCTTCTCCACCCATTCCGCCCGCCACGTGGCCGGTTCAAACGGATCAGGCCAAAACTCAACCTGCTGTGCGATCTTTCCATCCTGGATGGTGGAAAACGTAATGGCTCTTCCTTTGATGGACCCATCGGTCACACCGATATCAGAGACAACCTGATCGCCCTCGGCAATAATGTGATGGATCGTGAATTCCCAGCGCCCATGCGCAGGGTAATTCTCATTCACGGCGATAAAGTTCTCGCGTCCACGTATTCGCTCGCCGGATTGCGGCCACGCGAGCACGTAGTCATCGTGCAGAATTTCGCCCGCCGCTTTGAAATCATTCGTCTGCATGGCGGCCCAGAATTGTTCGACGATCTGTTTGCTTTTTTCTGTATCACTGGTCATATCAACCTCTGACTTTCTTTGTGACAAGATCCTTTCCTTATTTCTAAAATCAGTATATAGAAAATTGCGCCTGAGTTCAATCACCCCATGGAACGAGGTACATAAAATTTAACTCCATAGTTTACGAAATACTTTTGTTGATCAACCTACTTTAAAAGAATTTAAAGTTCAATAGTCTAATCTCCGACTCATGTAAACTCACTGTTCCCTGGTAAGTAGTTCTCACAAAAACACGTCGAAGTTATGAAGGCTTATACATATGAAAAAGTCAATTCGTAATCTATTTAGCTTGTTTCTCGTTGGCGGTCTGGCTTATGCTGGGTCCACCCAGTTCTATGGGCAGTATTCAGTATCCCAGCTTCAACAGCAACCACTGATACTGCAGGTTCCCACGTTACAGCAATCCAGCGGCACCTCGTGTGGTGAGGCAGTTATTACGATGGTTTATAACTACGCTTTCCCTCAAACACCCATTTACGAACAAGACGTGATTGCATATGCTACAGCGGAAGGCTATTTCACGGAAAGTGTTTCGCCTTACACCAGCCCTGCAAATATGGTCAAGATCGCGAAATATTACGCCGATGATGTTTCCACTGGCGGCGTGATCAATTCTGGGCAGGGCTTGTCGTTGTTGATCCAGAAATTACGCAACGGCGAGCCTGTGATCATTGATGTGCTTTCCAACTTTACCGACCCTGAATCGGAGGCACATTTTATCGTGGTGACCGGCATATCCGTTGACCCCAATCGCGAGAATGCGCTTGTGATCCATTATAACGATCCACTGACGGGTACTTATGAATCCGCTGATTGGGCTGGCAAGGAAGGTGTTTGGAATGCCTGGAAGAATAATCGCGATCCGGGTGGCCCTGGTTGGTGGCTGGTCATTTCGCCACCCTCATCACGCTAGTGGGATTTATCTAGGTAATTAGTCCCAATACAAGTGAGAATAAGAAATTTCTAACCTCAAATTAATTGTATTGTAGGCAATCCGTGTTAATTTGTATGAATAGGTGCAGGGATTTGATGTTGTAAATGGAATGCTCAAGGCTATATGCATTACCTCTGAGCAACCAATCAACTTCTGGCGCGCGTGATTCTCATAACACCGCCCAGAAAAAGGAGAAACTATGGATACCAAAAATCAGGAATTGGAATACACTGAACAGTCAAGTCATGTGAAATCCACCTTAGCCGGATTGATCATTGGCGGGCTGGTAGGCGCTGGAACGATACTGCTCTTTGCGCCCCAACCCGGTGAAAAGACGCGCGCTGAACTCAAGGAAGGCGTGTTGGAATTGCGCGACCGGACTACAGAAACTGTGAAGGATACGATCACACAGGTCAAATCCAAGGCTGATCAGATCAAAGCTGAGGTGCAGGTAAAAGCCCAGGATATTCAGCACCAGGGCAAAGATCTGTTGGTTAAACAACTGGATCGTGTGTCACATGTAGCGGAAGCCGGGAAGAAAGCGCTTCAAGATTCACAAGAGCATCGGGTAGTCTAACTTCAGCTACCACTCAACACAGCGAGACCCTTCTCGCCCGCTCCTGCAAAAGGATGGGCGAGGAGGGTCTTATGATTAAGGGCCATTCCGTGAATGCGTGCAGTGACAGCCATCTTCATGAGGATGGCTGTCACTTTTTATTGCCTCTTCATTAACACTTTATGAGGCGAACGTCCTGCTCTGAGAATCACAGTATGGGTTAATCATTTTCAGGAACCACTGTAAATGCATCCAGCAGGACTGCGGTTACATTATCCGAGTTGGTTACCCGTACATCCCAGACTTGGATACCAGACGACCCATCGTTCCGTGTTGTCATTGTCGCGATGATCGTTGTGGAGTTGAGCACTTGTGTAGTTATGATCTCCTGGGGCAATCCCAGTCCGCCTTCAAAGGTCACAAGCGCACCACTTTGAAAACCTGTGCCGGTGATAATTACGTTCAGCGTTGTATCGGCTTGTACCAAGTTCGGGAGGATGCTGAGTATTGTCAACGGTGCTGGGGTAGTTGCGGTGGAAGATGCGGTTGCAGTAAATGGCATGAGTGTTGGCGTCATGGTTACCGTAGGTGTCTCTGTAAGCGGTGTGGGCGAACCCGGTGTGGATGTGAGAGTCGGCAGAGGGGTTTGCGATTCAATTGTCGCTGAGGGAAGAGGCGTTGCGGTTGACGTTGGGAATAGCGGCGCTCCAACCTCTCTCCAACCCAGGTCAATTGATGCGCCTACATAACCTGCAAACGGAACGGGTGGGACGGGCTCCCCATTCGCTGCTATAAATTGAACGACGCCTTTATCAATGGCGGGTGAATCGGATCGCAGCACCAGCCCGCTGAAATCATCGTCAACCGTTGCCCACGTTCCATCTGGACCTGCGTTTGGTGCGGCCTCGAAAAGCGGATCCACGCCCATAATATCGCCGACACCCAAAACGCTTTGGTCAGCATCCAGCCTGTTGTTGTAGAACAAGCTATAGGCAACGATCGAGTTGGAGCCCGGTGCGCCCTGTACCCGCCAGACGCCGCGGCCGAGTGTATTGGCAATGATATTGTTGAACGCCACCAAATTATCACCGCCAGAGATGCCGTGATCATTTCCGTAGAACGTGTTGTTAAAGACGCGTACGGCTTCGGCCATATCTGCGCCGGAATAATCTTCGAGCGTGTTTGCAAACGGCATCAGACCAATGCCAGCCCTTCTGTTATTGGCGATCAAATTTCCGGCGATGATGAAGCGGCGATTGGTATCCTGCGGATCGCCCATATGATCAATGAGTTGGACTCCATCATCACCGTTCCCAATGATCATGTTGTTCCAAATATTGACCTCCACCACGGTGGGTGGAATAGTGGTGTTTTGCAGGCTGATCTCAATGCCATCCTTGCCGCTATACAGAATGCGATTATTCTCGATCACCAGCGGCTTATCGGTGTAATCCAGCCGGATCGCATTATCGCGTGCGCCGAAATAGACGTTGTTGCGGTTGAAACCGCCGCCTCCAAGCCGATAGGAGACCAGGTTGTTTGCCGAATGGATATAGTTGAATTCAGCAATGAACGCGGATGCAGCCTGGATGCCATCCACGCTATTCCGAATGACAAAGCCGCGAATGGTTGGCATTTGTATCATCCCCGGGGGAATGGAGATGGCAATTGCCCTGCCACCACCATCAATGATGGTGGTGTTGTTGACCGGGTTGACATCATCAAACCTTTCAGCGATCAACGAGACAGGCTTGTTGAGGAGGATGCTTTCGTTATATTCACCCGGACGCACCTCGATAATATCGCCTGCTTTGGCTGCATTGATGGCAGCTTGAATGGTGGCATACTCACCCGGGACTTTTAACACGGTGCCGCCTGCGATTTCGAGAGACTCCACCGCCCGGGCGCCGAAGACGATTGCCAGCGCAGCGGTGATTGTCAGGATTACAGTCACGATCAAGCTCGCGCCGATGGACCGGCTGCGCTTATTGGCTTTTTCAAACTTGCTTTGATTCTGTTGTTGCATATTCATCTTGTACCTCCAAACGATATTTGTATTAGACAGGAATTATGTAGTGTCACGCAAATGCGTAGACAGTTGGTATCGGAATGCCAACAGAAAAGCTATTCTGTCTAAGCCTCGGTTAGAAAGATCAAAGAGAGGTAAGAGCAACCACCGGTGACGTAAATTCCCCACAATACAAAAGGACATAATTATTAGAGCCTGTATGCAAAATCCGAAAAGAGGAAAAGAGAGGCAATGGTGATCATGGCAGAGAAATTAGCAGCCCGTTTCTCATAGCGAGTGGCGATGCGCCTAAATTGCTTAAGCCGATTAATA
>Ga0180074_1000034_pt1 | contig 25750 bp, 20 predicted proteins | sample EasRiv366_16_10D_FD_121773 | JGI IMG/M metagenome (GOLD analysis project Ga0180074, IMG submission 121773) | Soil microbial communities from meander-bound floodplain in the East River, Colorado, USA - East River metaG ERMLT366_16_10D | ecosystem: Environmental > Terrestrial > Soil > Floodplain ...
GAACAAACCCGCGCTTAAGAACGTCCTGCGTGGCATTGAAGTTTATAACATGACCACCCAGCCGTTCGATGAAAAGGTTCAAAGGCTGTCTGCTTATCTGCCGTTCGCAAAAACTGCGGGGAGTGATGCACATGTGTATTGGGCAATCGGCACAGGCACAACTGAATTTCAGGGAACAACTGCGGCAGAGTTAAGAACTTCCCTCCAGAACGCCACCACCATCCCGCACCCCTATGAAGAAGACCTGATGCGCAAGTATATTTTCAATTGGTTGCGACGCATCACCATGCGCCGTTTGGGTTACGTTTCAGATCATGCAACCAGTGAGGCAGCAATTCAAACCCAACACATGGATCTGCGGTTCACAAAAAAGAAACGCGTCAAAGTAAAACGCAAGAAATAATGTGCGTTATTTATGGGGGAGAAAAAACAAGCAAGCTAAAGCATTTTAAAGTGACAAATCTACAAAAGTCACCTCTTGACAGCTATATTGACTTAGATTATTATCTAATTAGACGTTAGTCTAATACAGACACTTGGCTACTAAAGCCATTTGCCTAAGCCAATTTATCGGTACCAGACCAGTAAGGAGAGTTGCTATGTTTGAAATAAATCAGGAAGTACTCCTCAGAAAAGCCAAAAGAGACCATGCCCGGCTTCTACAGCTCAGTGAAGAAGCCCGTCTCATAGAATCCGCCACGCCCTACTCCCCCAAACTATGGGATGCGGTTGCCTTGAATCTCGGAAATTTATTGGTCAACCTTGGCAATAACCTCAAATCCCGCAGTGTGTACACCAAACTTTCTGGAAAGAATGTATGAGCGATCAAACCACTCCGGAGATCCAATGGGATTTTGGTACAGCATATGAACTTTTCATAAGCCTGCACGTTCTGCACGAGCCAGAGTATTTTGGAATTCGTCCCTCCTACGCCGCCGGTGTCCGCTCACGGATACCGGCGATTGAACGTAAACTGCTGGAGGATGTCTATCCCATCACCGGTGTACCGCTTAAGTGGTTGCATAGTCTGCCAGCTCCCAAAGATGCGATCAGCGCACTTTGGGCTTTGAAACAGATCCCACCTGCTGAACGGATGTTCAAATTGCAATGCCTTGATGAACCGATCGCAGCTGAGAATCCGGAGGAATCTGAAAAGCACAAGAAATTCAACGAAACCCTGCGGCGAATCGCAGCAGATGGAACCTGGAAACCTGAAGATGTTGAGTTTTTCCAAAAGATATTTGGAAAAAAACACGGCGGAGTAAAGAAAGAAGCCATTGAGCGCTGCCTCGATTGGTGGAGCCGCCCTGAAGAACTCGGTGAAGGTTATCTCTCCGCCGTCCAGGCTTATTATCAGGCTTTCTTTGAAGAGGAAGAGAAACGCGTCAAGCCAGTCCTCAAGGCTGGGTTGGAGCGTGCTCAAAACCTTGCTCCTACGATGAGTTTCGAAGAGTTATTCTTTGATCTCACCCAGGGCATTCAAATGGGGGATGAATTTCGCGCAAAAAAAGTTATCATTGCCCCCGCCTTTTGGACTACCCCGTTGATCTTCTTCGAAAAATTCGATAAAGACACCTTACTACTGGTATTCGGCGCACGTCCGGCAGATATGCCGTTGATTCCTGGCGAATCATTGCCAGATGGATTAGTACGATCACTCAAAGCACTGGCAGACCCAACCCGCTTAAAAATCCTTTTTTATCTTTCCCATGAAGACCTCACCCCTTCCGAGATCGCAAGGCGGTTACACTTACGCGCGCCGACCGTTACGCACCATTTGAACGAGTTACGTCTGGCAAGTCTCGTCAATATGAACATTCAGGGACAGGAAAGAAAATATACAGCGCGCCATGAAACGCTGCAGGCAACATTCACAAATCTGCAGGAATTTTTGAAGACTCCAGAGAAATAAGCCCAAATAAAAAATCACCGTGCAGGTGATTTTTTATTCTCTGATCTTTTTCAAGAACCCTGGTGTATTCAATTCTCTTTCCAGTAAATACGTGAAATAACCCTGCATCAAGACTTCCGCTTCCTGCTGGACCTCGGGGCTGGGTCTTGCCCGAGAAGCGTCTGTATAGCTGGAACGCTGGAAGTGGCGCAGGTACTTGAGCGTTTCCACAGAAATATTTCGCAAATTCGGCAGCCCCTGCCCACAACGTGGACAGACTACACCTCCCGCACTGAACGAAAAGTATTGATCTTCCGCCTTGATCTCGCTTCCACAGTTGGCACACTCAAAAAGTTGCGGACGGAAACCCATGTAATCGAGCAGACGCATCTCATAGTAACGAGTGACAATCCACGGGTCGGCTTTGGAAGCGAGGCGGGCAAGAGTATCCGTCAACAGCCGAAACGTGGCCGTGTTCTCAGTATCATTTTCGTAGGTAAAGCGATCCAGCAATTCCATGATATACGCGGCTTGACTAGTAAGAACCAGGTCTTCGCGCAATGGCAGATAGGCATCCACCGTATCCGCTTGGGTGACGAGGAACGTATCACGTCCCTTTGCAAGCTGTAATCTGACATGTGTGAACGGTTCGATGTGACCAGCTTTGCGTGAAGCGATCTTGCGTGCGCCTTTTGCAATGGCACGTGTTTTCCCCAGTTGACGCGTGTACATGGTCAACAAGCGATCGGCTTCGCCATAATCACTATGACGAAGCACAACTGCATCCACACGGAAGGAGCGAAATTTAGTTTCAGGCATGGGGGTACGTAGATAGGTACACAAGTAAACAAGTAGACACATGTCTACCTATATACATGTTTACCTATCCAACTTCTCCGGCGTAAACGCCTCAGGCAATAATTCGTTTACGGTCATTTCTTTCAGCAATTCCCCTTTGCCATTGGCAAGCAAAACGAGCGTATCCAATCCAAACTCTGCTAGCACCTGACGACAGCCACCACAGGGCGAACCGCCGTTATCTGTGACAACCGCAATGACCTCAAATTCTTTTTCCCCTTCTGAAACAGCTTTGAAGATCGCGACGCGTTCGGCGCACATGGTTTGCGGGTAAGCGGCGTTCTCGATGTTGACACCAGTAAAAATGCGACCTGTCTTTGTACGCAATGCCGCGCCAACATGATATTTGGAATAAGGAACATACGCGCGTTGACGGGCGGTATTGGCTAAATCAACAAGCGACTGTTTTTCGTTTTGAGTCAGTGACATTTTATTGTTCCTTACGTAATACGTATTACGTGTTATTTACTCTTCTTTTTCTTTCTAATTTCTTGATCGCACGCGCAGGCATGCCCACGACCAACGTATCTTCAGCCACATTCTTTGTCACCACTGCGCCCGCACCAGTCCGCGCACCATCGCCGAGTTTCAATGGCGCAACCAGCATCGTATCTGAACCAATAAACACATCTTCACCGATCTCAGTGGCGTGTTTCTTTTCGCCATCATAATTACAAGTAATCGTCCCGGCGCCGATATTCGTATTCGCGCCAATATTGGCATTGCCAATATACGAGAAGTGTCCCATTTTCACACCTTCATGCAGGGTCGAATCTTTCACTTCACCGAAATTCCCCATATGGACATGACTCTTCAAGTGTGCGCCCTTACGCAACCGCGCGAACGGGCCCATATCCACGTCATCTTCAAGCACCGCGCCTTCGAGCACGGATGCCAATGCTTTACACTGATTTCCGATCTTTGAGTCACGGATGATCGTATTCGGACCGATCACATTCCCTTCGCCGATCACCGTGCTGCCATGCAAATATGTATTCGGCATGACCATTGTGTCTTTGCCAATTTGCACGCCCGCTTCGATATAAGTTGATGCAGGGTCCATCATGCTTACACCATTCAACATATGTTCCTGATTGATGCGCATCCGCATGGCGGCTTCGGCTTCACTTAAGTGAATGCGCGTGTTGATGCCGATGGTTTCAGTAAAGTCATCATGCAGAACAGCTTGCACGGGTAAATTATCCTTCACTGCAATTTCAACAATATCCGTCAGATAATATTCACCTTTTTTCGGATTCTTTTCTATACGCTGTAAAGCGTCCCAAAACCAATCGGCTTTAAAGCAATAGGCGCCAACGTTTAGCTCTTTGATCTGTTGTTGTTCAGGCGTGGCAACATATTCTTCCACGATGGCTGCTACTGTCCCATCCGCTTTGCGGACGATACGCCCAAAGCCACGTGGATCATCTGCGGTCACAGTGAGCAGGCTGAACGGTCCGGCATTGAGGCGTTGCGTTTCCACGAGTCGCTGAAAGGTTTCGCCGCGCAACAAAGGCATATCCGCATAGGTCACGATCACATAGTCCGTTTTGCCTTTGAGCAAAGACTCGGCTTGCATCGCGGCATGTCCCGTGCCAAGCTGCGGCTCCTGCAAAACGCAATCAGCGGAATCACCCAAATACTTTTTAACTTCATCCGCCCCATGCCCGATCACCACCACCGGCTTTTCAGTCGCAGCGGACTTCAATGCTTCCAGAACATGCCATAACATCGGCTTGCCGCACAAGGGATGCAACACCTTTGGCAGGGATGATTTCATGCGGGTACCCTGACCCGCTGCCAATAAAACAGCAGTAACCTTCATTTCATCTCCTATGCCTCTCCCATTCGCGCTGAGCGGAGCGTTAGCGAAGTCGAAGCGGGGTGAGGTAAACAAAAACAGGCTCACCGCAGTAGCCAGCGAAACCTGTTTCAGAAAATAAGCCCCGCGTTAGCGGGAAATTTGGCAGGGGCGCCTGGATTCGAACCAAGATCCACAGCTCCAAAGGCTGGTGTGCTGCCCTTGCACCACGCCCCTGTACGGCGCACATTGTATCACAGCGAGTGGTGCTGGACAATGTCACTTCTTTTTCAGAGAACCAGTCTGCCGCAATGGGATGGTCTGGCTATTGCCCGGGTCAAAGCCAAGTTTACGGGCATCTTCGAACGTGATTACATCGCGGTTGATCGGGATATTCCCGGTCTTCTCGATCGCATCGTCCCAGAACGCATCCAAATCCTGTACCTTCGAGGTTTTACTGGCAGATGCGAACAACGCATCGATATCGACTTCAGGCTCCGGCTCGACTTCTTCGGGTTCAAATATCGACACCACTTCGCCCGCTTCACCTGCAGGGACGGCTGATTCGGTTACAACAGGCTCGGGCGCCACTCCAAGCGACCTCAATACATTCTCCACATCACCACGCACGAACAGCATACCTTCCACCGTTTGCAAAATACGATCAGACTTGGCGAGTTCCTTGCCTGCCAGTAACAAGGCATGCGTTGTATCCACCGGGATCAAAAGCAGATCATGGTCGCCGCCGCGAAAGACATGATAATTCTCCAGATTTTCCTGGCGAATAAAGCGCGCAACTTTCAAACTGGCAGAATAGATCGCCATCAACGCTGCGAGCAGTGAAACTTCCATACTGCTATCATGTAAATCCCCGGCGCGCGCCAATACCCGGGCGCGGTCACTGATCAGATACACTGCATCAGCTTTGATCTTCTGGCGAAAACCACCCAGCAACTCTGAAAGTGACTGACGGTGAGTTTCCGCTTCCTTGCTTGATTCGGGCGGGAAGATGGTTTGTACGAGTCCCAGTCCGCGTTCCACTGCATCCAAAAAGTCTGCCAGTGGAATCGGTTTGTCAAAGATCGCGATCGCGCCGGCATTCAACATCTCATCACGCGCTTTGCGTTCCGTTATGCCCGAGATGAAGATCACTTTCATATCCGGGTTGCGGACCTTAATCTTTCGCATCAGCTCAACGCCCGAGATACCTGGCAGTAAATAGTCAGCCACCAATAGATCCACCTTGCGGCGCGAAGCCTCCAGTAAAGCCTCCTCTCCTGAAGGCGCGTCCACAATATCCATTTTATGACCGAGCGTTTGCAGGGTCGCATGGAGCAGGCGCACAATATCGCGTTGATCGTCTACAAGGAGGACACAAGGGGCGGTTGCCATATTATTCCATTAATCTCATTCTGCCAGCCAACAAGCCACAAAATGATCAGGGTTTACTTCCTTGAATACAGGCTCTTCATGTGAGCACTTTTCGATCGCCACCGGGCAGCGCGGATGGAAGCGACAACCCTTCGGGGGGTTCAGCGGGCTTGGCACATCGCCCTTCAAGATCGTGCGCTGGCGCTTCAAACGTGGATTCGGAACAGGGATGGCTGACATCAACGCCTTGGTATAAGGGTGCAGCGGATTGCGGAAAAGCTCTTCACGAGTGGTCAATTCGACCATCTTACCCAGGTACATAACAGCCACACGGTCTGATACATGCTCCACAACCGAAAGATTATGGGCGATGAAAAGATAAGTAAGCCCAAATTCAGATTGCAAATCTTTCAAGATATTCAAAACCTGCGATTGAATAGAGACATCCAACGCAGAAACAGGTTCATCACAAATGATAAAGCTTGGACGCAGCGCCAAAGCGCGCGCAATACCAATACGCTGGCGTTGACCGCCTGAAAACTCATGCGGATAGCGGCGGGCATGATAATCTTCAAGTCCCACTTTTTTCAGCGTTTGCATCATGATCTCAACACGCTCTTTGGGCGTGCCGATCTTGTGAATATGCAAACCTTCCATCACCGATTCGCCGATGGGCACACGCGGGTCCAATGAAGCGTACGGATCCTGGAAGATGATCTGCATATCGCGGCGCACCACCTTGAGCTCACGCGGCGGCAGAGTAAAAACATCCTTGCCTTCAAAATTTACAGAACCTGAGGTTGGCTCAACCAGACGAAGCATGGTACGCCCAATGGTTGTTTTACCGCAACCTGATTCACCCACCATGCCAAGCGTCTCCCCTTTTCTAACCACAAAACTAACATCGTCTACAGCCTTAACCTGATTAACCACGCGCTGTAATAGCCCGGCACGCACCGGGAAATATTTGACCAGGTTTTTTACTTCTACAAGGGTCTCCCCTTTTTGGTTTGTATTCGTTGCCATATTGATTCCTAATACTCCAATGAAGGGGATCTAATTTAATTTAATCGGGGCTGTGTGTCCATCTGAGCTTTGGTATAGCCAGCACCGGACAAAATGACCGGTCTTGACCTCTTCCAGCTCAGGCTTTACTTCTGTACAGATGGTCAATGAATGTTTAAAACGAGCCTGACAACGTGGCGCAAAGCGACAACCAACAGGCAGATTTACCAGGTTGGGAACTGATCCCGGAATGACATCCAATTTCTCTTTGATCTCGCCAAGAACAGGGATCGAGCCGATCAAGCCCTGGGTGTATGGATGTAACGGTTCATCGAACAATACTTGCACATCCGTTTGCTCAACGATCTCGCCTGCATACATCACTGCAACGCGTTCAGCCATTTCTGCCACAACGCCGAGATCGTGTGTAATGAGAATAACAGAGGTGCCCATCTCACGGCGCATATCACGCATCAAATCGAGGATCTGCGCCTGAATGGTGACGTCCAATGCGGTGGTGGGTTCATCGGCGATCAATAATTCTGGGATACATGCCAATGCCATGGCGATCATGACGCGCTGTGCCATACCACCGGATAATTCATGGGGATATGCCTCAACGCGCCGTTCAGGGTCTGGCACGCCAACCATTTTCAACAATTCGATCGCGCGCTTCCATCCGGCATCCTTGCCAAGGTCTTGATGCACATTCAATACTTCGGCCAGTTGGTCGCCCACTTTAAAAACCGGATTGAGTGCGGTCTGTGGTTGCTGAAAGATCATCGAGATGCGGTTGCCGCGCACCTTGGTCATCTCTTCTTCTGAAAAGTTAAGTAAGTTAGCGCCATCCAATAAGATTTCCCCTGCATCCACCCTGCCAGGCTTGGAGATCAAGCGCATAATCGAAAGTGACGTGACACTTTTTCCACAACCCGATTCACCTACAATACCGAGAACTTCGCCAGGATAGACTTCGAAGTTCACGCCATCCACCGCGCGAACAACGCCATCTTCCGTGTAGAAATAGGTCTTCAACCCTTTTACTTCCAATAGAGGTTTTGTGTTGTTCACCGCTTGATTCTCCAGTATGTAAGAATGGTTGCATTATAGCAAAATATTCATTGATTTAGCGAGGGTAACAGCCAGTTCGCGAGGACTGAAAAACTTCCAAACAAGCTTAAGGCTTATTGGAAAACGAAACAGTCTCAATGGTCGAATGAGGCGCAGCGTCTAAGGACAGGTTGCGCCATAATCAAAGGCTTCGATGTTGTTCAGTGCGTAAGTCGAGGATGGGTCGAGCGTCAGTCCGCAGAAATCGGGACGTGTCGCAGCAACTTTAAGGCGCAGGTAAAGCGGAATGGATGGAAGTTCGGATGCAAAGATAGATTGGGCTTCCTGGTGTGATGTATAGGTGGGGTCTTCAGGGAGTGATTGCAATGCCAGTTGACAGGCGGTGTCGAAGGTCGGATTTGTGTACCCGCTGATGTTCGTGCCGATCCAGTTATTGTCTGCGGTGGGAATCTGGGCTGTCGTGAACCAACTGCATTGCGGCTCAAGGCTGTTAACGCCAATGGCATATTCAGCGAGATCAAATTGACGACCAAACAGTGGACCTACTGGTCCAGCCAGATATAGATCGGAGGCGTTTAAATAGGTGGCGTTCACTCCAATGCCACACTCGGCAAGTGACTGCGTGAATATCTCGGCAACCTGCCTGCGCTGTGTGGCTGAGGAGGTAACGTAGTTGAGTACGAGCGGCGTGTTAATAGGCACGTTGGTAACGCCAAGCGCCTGACGCGGCGTGGCTGGATTTTTATCGTGATCAAGCCAGCCGATCTGTTCGAGGATCTCGTTCCCAGAAGCTGGGTTGAATTCATAGGTTTGGATATTGCCGTTGTGAAGTGGATGGTCAGCCGGGAGATAAGTATCAGGGACTTGTGAAAGTCCGAAGAGGACAGTGTCCACAACTTTTTGACGGTCAAGGCACAAGGCAAGTGCCTGACGCATGCGTTGATCGCCAAAGAGGTCCGGACGATCTTGTTTATCTGAGAGGTTGAAGCCGTTATCGTAGGAAGCTGGTGCATTGCCGATGCCGAGCCATTCCATAGTATTGGTTTGCGCAGTGACGAGTTTCGCCTGACCATCGGTTTGCATTTGTTGAAGCAGTCCCACTTGTCCATCCAGGCGAACGGAGGGATCAAGCACGTCACATTTTCCATCGACAAGGGCGGTGATGGCAGCGTTGGGATCGGGATAAATAAGGAAGGTCAATTCATCGAATTTGGGCAAGTCGCTCGCAGCACGGAAGTAGTTCAGGTTTTTGATAAAGTGGAGACTGTCGCCTGCCTGCCATTCCTGAAGAATGTAGGGTCCCCAACCGAGTGGTATCTTGGATGATATATCCACAGTTAGCAAGTCAGCTGGCGTGAATTCGCCCCAGATATGTTCGGGGAGGGGCATCCAGAAATTGGTGTAGTAATCAGGGTCAATAAAACCGGGTTTGCCCCACCATTGAACGGTCAGTTCGTCTGCGGCTTCGTAAATTTGGGTACGATCAATTAAAAATTTGGAGTTCGGTGTGGCGTTGGCAGAGGCGACCTGGAAGGAATAGACCGAGTCACTCGCAGTGAGGGGTTCACCATCTGACCACATGAGTTTGTCAAGCATGGTGAAGGTGACAATAAGCTGATCCATTTGAAGTGTGCTGGTACCATCATACGTGATCACACAATCGTCGCCGCGGCAACTGCTCGGACGCACTTTTATACCGGCGGCAAGTAACACGACATTCCCGCTGGCATCCACCACCTGATCGCCAGCTTTGACGGAGATGGGCGAGACCTGTGCGTCACCATCATTGATGTTGGGAATCTTTTCGAGGATGATGGGTTCATAACCATATTCGACAAGGTCAATGGGACCATCATAGATCGCAGATAATACACTGCGAGCCGCAGAGTTGGGATTGCCATACAGGTAGAGGGTGTTCGGCTCAGCGCCAAGACAAACTTTCAGGGAGCGCGGGGCAGGCGTAGGCGTGGCAAGAGGCGGGAGTGCTGTTGGAGTTTCAGGGATGACGGGAATCTCAGTCACTTGCGGCGCGCAAGCAGGAAGTATCAAAGCAATGATCAACAGAAAAATTAAGTAACGAGTGCGAAGCATATTGGCTCTCCCAAAATAAAATAGGATTCAGGGGTGACCTGAATCCTATCGTATCTTATCAAATCAAGCAAGCGGATTTATTGCGTGCCGCGCATGCGGGGATCGAATGCGTCGCGCAGACCATCGCCAAGGAAGGTAAATGCCAGCACAATCAGCGCAACACAAATTGCAGGGGTAAGCAACAGGAACGGTTGGGCATTGATGGCAGATTGACCGTCCAACATGAGGGCACCCCAACTGGTAATGAAGAAAGCTGTAGCGTCTGTGGAGGGGCGCAGACCGATACCAAGGTACCCAAGAATGGCTTCGGTAATGATCAAGCCTGGGATACTAAAAGCCGCCCATACGATCAAGGGTCCAAGGCTGTTCGGCAGAATATGGCGGAACATGATACGTACATCCTTGACACCGATACAACGCGCAGCTTCGACAAATTCCTTTTGCTTTAGGGAAAGGACCTGTCCACGAATTAGGCGCGCCACACCCACCCAGTTGACGATCGCAAGTGCCGCAAATAATAAGATCAAGCCATTCATCAATTTCCCGAGGAAACTATCGCGTAAGGCCACCATTACGATGATGAAAAACAACAGGTCGGGGAAGGCATATACCACATCTGTCAGGCGCATTAGAATATTATCGACACGGCCGCCAATATATCCGGCAATCATACCGATCGTGGTGCCTAACAGCATAATAATGATCGTGGGAATAAACCCGACGACCATGGAAACACGCGCGCCATAGATAACACGACTTAGCACATCACGCCCAAGCGAATCGGTGCCTAATAAAAAGCGTGGGTCGGGCTGTGTGTTGGTGGATCCTTGATAAAAAGGCGGAGGCAGGAAACGCATACCATCGTTGATCTGCAGAGGGTTTTCAGGGGCAATGACTGACGCAAACGCCGCCAAAAAAATAAAAATTGTAATGATGATCATACCAGCCACGGAGGCTTTATTGCGAATCAAGCGGGACCAAGCCTCCTGCCCCAAACTTCGGCTGGGACGAAAGACATCATTCAGTTCAGCAATATTATGTGTACTTGCAGGTTGAACTGTAGCCATAAATGCGTTCTCCTTGTGCTATTCTTCCAGCCGAATGCGCGGATCGACAAAGACGTAGATCACATCCACACTCAGGTTTGCGACCGCCACCAATAAAGCATACACAACGGTCGTGCCCATGATCATGGAGTAATCGCGCTGTCCGATGGATTGAACATACGCACGCCCCATACCTGGGAAACTGAACATGGTTTCGATAATGAACGATCCCGTTACCAAACCAGCCAAGGCGGGTCCCAGAATGGTAATTACGGGGATCAGTGCGTTTTTGAGCATATGACGCAACACCACTACGCGCTCTCCCAATCCTTTGGCACGCGCCGTACGGATATAGTCCTGACGTAACACTTCAAGCATGGCAGAACGGGTAAGACGGGCAGTGAAAGCCATGGTACCAAACCCTAATACAAGAATAGGCATGAACCAGTATTTGAGCTCCGTCCAATCATCCACAATAATATCCACCCAATGCAACCAGGAACCGAAAATAATGATCAGAAAGATGGCAAGCACAAAACTTGGCACCGAGATGCCGCTGGTGGCAAAGAAGAGCGCAACATAATCCACAATTGTATTTTGTTTGAGCGCGGCAATGATGCCGAGGGGAATACCAACAACAATAGCGAAAATAAGCGCTGAAAGGCCCAGCCGTACCGAATAACCAAAACGACTTTGCCAGAAGGTTTGGTTCTCGGGAGCGGCGAATAGAATATCCTGAACACTTCTGCCGCGTTGGCGATAAGAGGGTCCAAGATTACCGCAGATCAAACCGCAAACATAATCGCCACTCAGGCTGTTCCAATCCCCGATCACATAGCCAACGAACTGCCGCCACATGGGCTTATCTAACCCGTAATAGGCTTCCAATGATTTTTGAGTTAACGCATCCACCTGCCTGCGATCCGCGTCTGTATCCCAAGGACTACCCGGCGCGCTGCGCATGATGATAAATGTAACCGCTGAAACAGTGAGTAACACTGGGATTAACCAGAACAATCGTCGGATAAGGTAAGTGATCATAGTCAACTCTCTTGAAATTTGATTTCTCGTGTCATTATGAGTGCAACGAAGAATTTTACAAAAATTCTTCGCTCCGCTCAGAATGGCAGTCGAAGTTGCTTGTGTTTGGGCTGGGTGGTTTGAACCACCCAGCCCAAAGTCTCTCTAAAACTTACAAATTAATGGGGTTCGACGGTGATACTCCATGGAGCAAAGGAACCGGCCCAGTCAGAATCCTGCGGGGTGGTTAATACACCCTTTACCCACGGCTGAATCAAATAGTGGTTCAAAGTGTTATAACCGAAGGCCGAGGGGATGTCAGCCAGCAAAAGTTTTTGAGCCTGATCATAGAGTTCAGCGCGCTTGACGGGGTCGAGTTCGACATCAGCCTGGTTCACAAGGGCATCGAAATCGAGATTGACATAACCCTGGCGAGATGCAAAGGATGTGTCAGAGCGCCAGTACACACTCAACCAGTTCTGAGGATCTGGGTAGTCTGCGCACCAACCCTGGCGAGCCAGCAACGGGAAGGTCTTGGGATCTTTGGTGATGGCGGTGAAGGTGGTGGAATCAATCGGGTCAAGAGCAATATCGACACCGAGGATTTCCTTGTACTTCGCCACAAGCCATTCAGAATGCGCACGGTTGCGAGGTGTATCGCCGAAGGTCAACTTGAGTCCGAGGGCATTGAGCGCATCAGGACCGCCATAGGAGGATTCAGCCAAAGCGGCTTTGGCGCGCTCGGGATCGAAGGAGAGCGGGGACTCGGGATTGTATCCAGGGAACCCGGGGGGAATCCAGGTCCAGGTAGGCAGAGCCAAGCCGCCTAAAACATCTTTAGAAAAACTGGCAGCATCAAAGCCGTAAGCAAAGGCTTCGCGGACTTTGGGATCCTTGAAGATTGATTCGAATTCGTTACCAGCAGAATCAGTGTACACACCTTCGAGACCAAACTTCATCAAGATGGTGCAGGCACCTGCATACTGCAAGTGCTGGGCATTGAGGTTCTGGTCAGCTTCAATCGTGGCGAGGTCTTCGGCGGCAGATTCGATAATGTCCAATTCGCCGTTCTTGTAGGCTTCAAAGGAAACCGCGGTGTCGGTAATGTAGCGGAATTCCAAATCATAGGAGGGGATACCCGCACCAACAAAATTGGGATTCGGAACAAAGTGCTGGCGTACGAAGGGTTCCACAACATCCATGATGAAAGGTCCATTACCGACCTGGAACTTGGAGCTGTTCCACCAGAGTCCGCCGCCTTCTTCGATCAGTTCCTGCTTGGCGGGATAACCAACCCAGATACCAGCAATAGTGTGGAAATACGGGGCGGGCTTCGAGAAGGTCAAAGTGAAGGTATCGCAAGCGGTATCTTCGTAATCGGCGCAGTCAGAGCCATCAGCATGGGAGGCCTTGACGCCAAGTTTGGCAAGCCATTCATCACGATTGTAATCAGCCGCAGCCGTATCGGCACCGCGCCACTCAGGGGCGTTCAAGATTTCATCGGTGATGGAGGCATACTCACCAGCGGTGGCGGGATCAATGTTGCGCTGGAAAGCATATTCGAAGCGCTTGGCATTGAGGGCTGAACCATCGCTGTAGGTCAAACCAGACTTCAAAGTAAAGACCACCTGGGTGGCGTCAGCATTGAATGTCCAGCTCTCAGCGGAACCGGGGATGGTCTCCAACTTTTCGTTGAAGGTGGTCAAGCCCATATAGACCAGTTTGAGGGTGGCGATTTCGTTGACGAAGGATGACTTCTGCGGGTCAATGAGGTCGGGGTAGACATTCAAGTCCACACGCAGAGTCTGTAGACCAGTATCAACAGCAGGAGCCTCTGTAGTCGCCGGTTGAGCAGGGGCATCAGTAGCCGCGGGTTGCTCAGGTTGAGCAGGAGCTTCGGTTGGCGCAGCGCCACCGCAGGCCGCAAGGACCATGCTGGCGAGAACCAAGAGGCTCAGTAAAGCAAACATTTTACGCATTTTTCTTCTCCTCACAAAATTTTGTTTCAATTTGGATACGATATGAAATTTGTACATTACTATTTATTACACAGGTGGCAACCACCTCCTTTCAAATTTTTCCTACAGGAATCTTTCAGCAAAAAAACAGGCTACAAAATGGCCCGGTTTTATCTCACGAAATTCTGGACGGGACTCAGCACAGACCGCTTCTGCGATCGGGCAACGCGTGCGGAAGCGGCAACCCGAAGGCGGATTGGCCGGCGAGGGCACATCCCCCACCAGGATCGTACGTTTGCGGGTGGCTTCCACCACCGGGTCTGGCACGGGTACCGCTGAGAGCAATGCCTGGGAATAGGGATGCAGCGGATTGGCATACAACTCATTACGGGCAGCCAATTCAACCACTACGCCCAGATACATGACCGCTACACGATCGCTGATATGACGCACCATCGAGAGGTCATGCGCAATGAATAAATAAGTTAGATTAAATTTTTCCTGGAGTTCTTCCAACAGATTCACCACCTGTGCCTGAATGGAAACATCCAACGCGGAGATTGGCTCATCACAAACAATAAAGGAAGGCTGCAACGCCAAAGCACGGGCAATGCCCACACGCTGACGTTGACCGCCGGAAAATTCATGTGGATAACGGGTTGCAAAAGCAGGGTTCAAGCGCACCAGTTCAAGCAATTCTTTCACGCGTTCATTGCCTTCAGCTTGAGTGACAACACTATGTACCAACAAAGGCTCAAGGATGATCTCACCGATCGTCATGCGCGGGTTTAAACTCGCATACGGGTCCTGAAAGATCATTTGCATTTTGCGGCGCATTAAGCGCAGATCTTCGCCTTTGAGTTTCACGAGGTCAACCCCGTCGAAATTCACCCCCCCTGAGGTGGCTCGATATAACTGCAGGATCGTGCGCCCAGCTGTAGATTTGCCACAGCCAGATTCACCCACCAGACCAAGCGTCTCACCGCGTTTCACTTCAAAGGAAATACCATCGACAGCGCGCACAGCGCCAACCTGTTTTTGGAAAACACCCCGCATGATAGGGAAATGTTTTACGAGATTATCAACGCGAAGCAGAATATTGTTGTCAGACATATCAGCGTGGTCTCTCTTTTTCAAAGGCTGCCCAACAGGCTACGCGGTGTTCGGGCGCAATCATTTCGAGGGCTGGGTTTTCATTCCAGCAGCGTTCCATCACCCACTTACAACGCGGGGCAAATGGACAGTGTCTGGGTTTTTCAAATAACATGGGAGGTAAACCGTCAATGGAAGTTAATTTTTTGTTTTCGCCCCTATCGATGCGCGGCAAACTGCCGATCAAACCGATGGTATAGGGATGCGCCGGATTTGCGAACAACTCATTGACTTGCGCTTCTTCAATAATATGACCGCCATACATCACGAGCACCCGTTGGGCAAGCCCAGCCACAACCCCCAGATCATGTGTGATCCACACAATCGCCATGCCCAACTCGTTACGCAGGCGTTTGACCAGGTCCATGATCTGCGCCTGAATGGTCACATCCAAAGCGGTGGTAGGTTCATCTGCGATCAATAATTGCGGTGAACAGGAAAGCGCCATGGCGATCATCACGCGCTGGCGCATACCACCGGAGAATTGATGAGGATAATCAGGCAAGCGATCTTTCGCATTCGGGATGCCCACCATCTCCAATAGTTCAGAAGCCCGTTCCTCGGCCTGCTTTTTTGTCATACCGAGATGCAACATCAACGGTTCAGTCAACTGGCGTCCCACCGTCAACACCGGATTCAAAGAAGTCATCGGGTCCTGAAAGACCATACCGATCTGCGCGCCGCGAATGGCGCGTATTTCGTCGCGTGACATTTTCAAAAGATCCTGACCAAAAAAGTTCGCTTTCCCCGCTTTCACATTTCCAGGAGGCGTTGGAATCAAACCGAGGATCGAGAGCATCGTTACGCTCTTACCGCATCCACTTTCACCAACCACTCCGAGGGTCTCGCCCTCTTTCAGACCAAATGAAACCCCGTTTACTGCATGTACAATTCCTTCAGAAGTTTTAAAGGTCGTCTCAAGTCCTTGAACGTCAAGTAGAAGTTCTGGCATCTACATACTTCCTTTACTGCAATGGAGTATTAGGAACATACTGTTCTATGTACCAAGCAGGAGAATTATACCTAATTCCATAAGCGCGTCAATCATAATACCCCTCTACAGGCTTTGAAATACCCCAGAATCGCAAAAACAGTTCCCTGGAACTGCTCGAAACAACACTACAAAGGGATGTAGCGAGCCGTTTCCTAAAAATGAATGAAGTCCGCTTCATGCCTCGGGATCACCTGATTCAACAGCCCGAGCTTTGATCAAGGCTGAGATATTTCAGAAAACAGGCTCCGGCTTGCGAAGCAGAGGCGTGAACTTCATCCTGAATAAAAACAAGCCTCGGATAAATCCAAGGCTTGTTTCAAAATCCGTTCTGAGAATAATAGAAGCTTAAGATATTCCTTCAGCAACCCAACACGCCACCCAGTGATCAGGAGCTAGTTCTTTGAATTCCGGTTCGTCCACTGAACACTTTGAAATCGCAACAGGGCAGCGCGGATGAAAACGGCAACCTTTTGGCGGATTCAACGGGCTGGGCACATCGCCCTTTAAGATCGTGCGTTCGCGTTTGACGGTTGGATCCGGGATGGGTATGGCTGACATCAACGCCTTGGTATAGGGATGAAGCGGGTTGCGAAAGAGTGTTTCGCGGCCGGTCAGCTCCACCATTTTGCCAAGATACATCACCGCCACGCGGTCAGAAATATGTTCGACCACGCTCATGTTATGAGCAATGAATAAATATGTGAGTCCGAATTCAGCCTGCAGGTCTTTTAGGATATTCAACACCTGCGATTGGATGGAAACATCCAGCGCTGAAACCGGTTCATCGCAAACAATGAACTTGGGTTGCAATGCCAACGCGCGCGCAATGCCGATACGCTGACGTTGACCGCCTGAAAATTCATGCGGATAACGGCGGGCATGATAATCCTCGAGCCCGACTTTCTTCAACATGTTGATGGCGATCTCCCAACGTTCCTTGGGATGCCCAACGTTATGAATGTGCAAACCTTCCATCACCGATTCACCGATGGGCATGCGCGGATTCAACGAAGCATAAGGATCCTGAAAAATGATCTGCATGTTACGGCGCGCCGCTTTTAAGGACTGAGGACGCATTTGTATAACATCTTCGCCATTGACGAAAACAGAACCGGAGGTTGGCTCGATCAGACGCAGCATGGCGCGCCCCACCGTTGTTTTGCCACAACCAGATTCGCCCACCATGCCAAGTGTTTCACCTTCCTTGATCGTGAAACTAACCTTGTCAACTGCCTGCACCCAGGCATTCACTCGTTGCAATATACCTGAACGCACCGGAAAATATTTAACCAGGTCTTTTACGACCACAAGATCATAGTTGTCTTTGGATGAATTAATTTGCATGGTGGGTTCACTTTATATTGATTTTATTTTTGAGCGGCGCAGTGTGTTGATCGGAATCTTCATACAACCAGCAACGAACTTGATGCCCATCGCCAGTTTGGATCAGGTTGGGTTCTTTTTCAGTGCAAATCGCCAGGTTATGGTTAACCCGGGCGGAACAGCGCGAGGCAAAACGACAACCTACAGGCAGATTCACCAAGTTTGGCACGTTGCCAGGGATCACATCCAGCTTATCGCGGATTTTTCCAAGCACGGGGGTGGAACCGATCAAGCCAACTGTGTAGGGATGGAGCGGTTCTTTAAAGAGTTTGAGCACACTAGTCTGTTCAACGATCACCCCTGCATACATCACGGCGACACGATCTGCCATTTCTGCGATCACACCAAGATCGTGCGTGATCAGAATAACTGCTGAACCAAGTTGGGTACGCAGGTTGCGCATGAGGTCAAGAATCTGCGCCTGGATGGTTACATCCAGCGCCGTGGTGGGTTCATCGGCGATCAGCAGGTCGGGCACACAAGCCAATGCCATGGCGATCATGACACGCTGTGCCATGCCGCCTGAAAGTTCATGCGGAAAGGCTTCGGCGCGGCGCGCGGCATCAGGGATGCCCACTTGTTGGAGCAGTTCCACAGCACGCGTGCGCCCGGCTTCTTTACCAAAATCCTGGTGAATGTTTAGAACTTCGCTGATCTGGTCACCAACTTTAAATACCGGGTTCAATGAAGTTTGCGGCTGTTGGAAGATCATCGAAATACGATTACCGCGCATCTTCATCATCTCGGGTTCGGTGAGCTTCAGCAGGTCCTTGCCCTCATAAAAGATTTCCCCTTCAATGACCTTGCCAGGCTGACCGATCAAACGCATGATCGAAAGCGAAGTGACACTTTTGCCACAGCCGGATTCCCCCACGATTCCCAGCACCTCGCCGGGGTTCACGGTAATATCAACACCATCGACGGCCCTTACCACGCCGTCTTCGGTATAAAAATAGGTCTTCAGGTTTCGTACATCAAGCAGTGGTTGGGTAGCTTTATCTGCTGTCACAGGGATTCTCCAGGTTCAGATATATCAAAAGGGATTAAAGCTTTAAGCGCGGGTCAAGGGCATCGCGCAACCCATCACCGATATAGTTGAATGCCAGCGAACAAAAGAAGATCGGCAACCCCGGCACGAGCGGGAGCCAGGGACGATCCAACATGAATTGTTGCGATGCCGCCAACATGTTGCCCCAGGTAGGAACGGGGTCTTGAATCCCAAACCCTAAAAAGGCGAGCGCGGCTTCTGCCACAATATAACCTGCCAGGCCCAGCGAGGCATCCACGATGATGGGAGCCATGGCATTCGGAAGCATATCACGCGTGATAATGCGGAAGTTCGATGCACCCAATGAACGGGAGGCTTCCACAAAAGTCTGTTCACGCAGGGAAAGCACAGTCCCGCGCATTAGTTGCGCCGCACTCAGCCAGCCAAAACCAGCCAGCACCATCACGATCAAGACGGCATTCCGTGAGTCACGCGGGCTTAGCAAAAGGATACTGCTCATAAATTTCAATATCGGCTCGGGAATGGCGATCAATTCATCATTCCGCAAGAGCATGGAAGATATAATTAATAGTAACGGCAGAGTTGGAATCGTCAACATGAACTCTACAAAACGCATCAGAACGGCATCCACCCAACCGCCAAAAAAGCCGGAGATCGCCCCAACGATGATGCCGATGAATTCAGAGATCAAAACAGACAAAATGGCAACAGAAAGGGAAATACGCCCGGCATAGATCAGGCGGGAAAAGTAATCACGGCCAATATTATCCGTACCCATGTAGTGGATACGTCCAGTGGCTTGATCGACTGTGCCCCACTCGACAAAGTAATCGTTAACAGACAGTTCCTGAATTTCAAATGGCGCGATCACAGGCGCGAGGATCGTGATGATGAATATCCCGATCATGATGAACAAGGAGACCATCGCGAGGCGGTGGCGCTTGAAGCGGTTCATGACGATCTGGAACGGTGTACGCTCCTCGATCGTTACAGTATCGGCAGAGAGTTTGGCAACCTGGGCAGTAGACATAATTACAGCACCTCAACTAGGATAAACGAATGCGAGGATCGACGACTGTGTAAAGAATATCTCTTAACAGCGTGGCAATCACCGTCAGAACGGCCAGAATGAAAAAGATCGCCATGGCAACCGGATAATCATTATCACCGAGCGCCAATATATACAGGCGCCCCATACCGGGCCATGAAAAAATACTTTCGGTAATGATCGCGCCGCTAAACAAATTTGGGATCGTGAATACCACGATCGTAATAAAGGGGATCAAGGCATTGCGAAAGGCATGTTTCAAAATGACGGCTCTTTCGCTCAAGCCTTTGGCACGCGCCGTGCGAACATAATCCTGCTTCATCACTTCCAGCATGCTGGCGCGCACGAAGCGGCTCCAACCTGCAATATTGACGATGGTTAATACCGCCACCGGCAAAATAAGATGCAGGATTCTATCCTTTGCAGACCCAGCATCCACCTCTCCAATCACAGGAATAGTGTAGCCGCGAATTGATTCAGATAAGCCAGCCGGGAGATAAGGCAAACCCGCCGCTTTGGGAAGAAGCGAGAAGAGCAGGATCATGACAATGCCGAAGAAAAATGTCGGCATGGCTGAACCCATAAATGCCAGCGATGTAAAAATATAATCGAACTTCGAATATTGCCGAACGGCTGAATAGACCCCCAGCGGAATGCCAATCAATAAGGAGAGCAGAATTTGCAGCCCCATCAATTGCAGGGTTTTTGACAGGCGGCTGAGCAACAGATCTGAGACGGGGCGATCGCGTAACAACCGCCAGGACAAGCCAAAATCGCCCCGTATGATGCCAAGACTGCTACGCCGCCCGGTCAGGTCTTTCATATACACAAGTTCATTACAGCCTGTGACGATGCTCTCATATTTTCCCTGATCATTCAATACTTCGGTTTCGATCGGTTTCCGACAACCAACCTCTACATCAGATAGATACGCTTTGCCCCCAATAGTCACAGGTCCGGTGGGCCAGCCCGCCAGCCAGCGGGTAAAACGATAAGGGAGATATAAATCCAATTCAAAATAAGCGCGGATGCGGGCGATATCCTCTTCCGTGATCCGAAACCGCCCAGTTTGCTGAACCTGGCGTAAACCTGCCAGCGGTCCACCGGGCGCAAGGTTTAAAAGTGCATAAGTGGCAATTGCTGAGATGAATACCACGATCACCATCTGAATAATGCGTCTAATAAAATAAGCGGTCATAACGCCTCACAAGTACAAAGTGCCGCATTCATCTCTAAACTAGTGCTGGATCTTAGCCCATAAATTATGCAAAAAGTTTAGTAATTAATGAGGCGGCGGTAGGATAGGTGTGCCTCTTGCGAGGCACACCTATGTATTTCGAGCACTTACACACTACGGAACTATTTTACGAACAGGGAAATATCGATATGTTCCCAGGTGCCGCCAGCTTCAGTGAAGGTCTTGATCGTACCGGCAGCTTCGGCCGCGACTAAAGTCTCAGTGAGACCAGCCAACGACTCGGAAGCCAGGATATCGACACCACCACTGAGCAACTGAGCCTCAGCATTCTCAGGCGTGATAAACGCAATTACAAAGTTCGGGGTAGCAGGAGCGCCGCCGACCCAGAATTCATTCGCCGCATAGACGATCTTCTCGCCCTTGACCCATTCAACGATCTTATAGGGACCGTAGGAAAGCGGGGTCTCAGCAACCAAGGGATTGGTTGCCCAGTCTTTGGCAGCAACATCACCCAACTGATGAGCAGGATAGATGGGCCAAACAGGGGTGAAGTATAGCGGGTCTTGTACACCTGGCAACCAGGTTTGGACGTAACCAACTGCATCGGTGAGGAATTCAACGTTGGCGGTCTTATCGCAGGTGATGAAGGAGGTCGCGCCAGATTCGGGATCGCAAGCGATATTCTTGCCAAGTTCGAGGTCAGCACTGGAGACGGGCGTGCCATCTTCCCAGGTCACACCATCGGCGATCTCAAAGCGAGAGACTAACTGCTTCATCGTAACAGTGCCACTGGTGAATTCGACTTCTTCACCAGCTGCATTTTTGATCTTCACACCAGCAGCGAGTGCAACAGGATCGCCATTGGCATCTACGACCATGTCACCTTCTTTAACTTCCACGTCATTATTGGTCGTGCCGCCGTTTTCAAGTGTTGGCAGTTCCTTCGTGATCGGTGAATTCGTAAATTCGTAGTTCAGGTGCCATTCCTGTGCAGGGCGAACGATCTGATAGGCGATATTCGCTACAAAGGCATCTTCCACGAGCGTGAAGAGGGAAGCCGGTTCCTGGGTAAAGCCAAGGATGACGGTATCCTGGCCAGGGCGTGCCCATTCCTGAACATTGTAGTTGTAATATTCCTGTCCGGGGGTGGGAGCAAAACCAGTGAGGTCAGCCACAGCTGCAAAGGTTTCAGTGCGGTTGAAGAGCGGGATGCTCGGGACATCCTTGGTGAATTCCTGTTGAACGATTGCGTACGCCGCAATGCGTTCATCTTGTACAAGCGTGTTGTTAGCTATCTTGATGTTCTTGCTGGCTTCTTCGTTACACCAACCCATGGCGTTCTGACCAACCCAGCCATTGTTCGGGAAGGGAATCTGATCACAAGCATAGAGAGTCTGACCACCGGGGTCAGCTTGACCAACCCAGGCGAACGCGCCCAACTCATAATCACGGCGGGCAACACCCGTGGTATCGCCGAACCACCATGAAGCAGGGGCGTGCAAGCGGACGACACGAACGCCGCAGCCAGCCATCTGTTGTTCCCAAATAGCAGCCCAGGTCTGGCGGAAAGCGGCAGAGGTAGTGGTGAACTTCAAAGAGAGTTCATCGCCATCGGCGTTGGAGCGGAAGTCAGCGCCTTCCTGTAAGGTCCAACCAGCTTCATCGAGCAAAGCGGCACCCTTGGCAGGATCGAATTCATAGATCGTGACATTGGCATCACCGGCATAAGCCCAGTGACTGGTGGGGATGAAGGTATTCATCACCAGGCCGGCGCGGGCTTCGTCACTGATCAACGGGTAAACCGACTTGAGCAAGTCAGCTTTGTTGGTGCAGTAGGAAAGCGCCTGGCGGACCTTGAGGTCACCAAGGATGGGGTGCGGCGTGGTGAACGCTTCGCGTTCAACTTCAACTTGTACTTCTTTGGTCACGATAACTTCTTTCGTGACAACGACTTCTACTGGCGCGGCCGGGGTTGCGGCGGGACCACAAGCACTCAAGATCATGCTCACAGTGACCAGCAAACCGAGAACCAGCATTAAGCGATTCTTATTCATGGATTTTCTTCTCCTACAAAAGGTTGGATTGAGATTTTAAATCGACGTGCGTATATTGGGTGATGAACGTTTATTGCGCCCTGTTGACCTCCTTTCGTGGAATAAAAATATTATTCACCAGCAACAACCTTTAGGTACTTAAAGTCAGATGTAACTCATCTACAATGATGTTGCTTTTCAATTCGGTTAGGAAATTATACCTAATTCCTAGGGAGCGTCAACACTAATACCCATATAGCATCATTTATTTCGGGAAATTTCTAAAAAAACAGTTCTCAAGAACTGGATAAATCAACCCTCCAGCAGGATAAATCTCATAAAATCTGGCAAACCTACTATTTTACAGGTTTTGTTGACAGCCCTTATTCCAAAAGGTAGAATACATTATCGTTCGCAAATTTTCATCGGGAGGTTTCGTATGTTAAAAGAATTCAGAGATTTCGCCTTGCGCGGCAATGTCATGGATCTGGCTGTGGCTGTGATCATTGGTGGCGCGTTCGGGAAGATCATCGCTTCACTCGTCAACGACGTGCTGTTTCCATTAATTGGGCTGGTGCTCGGCGGGATCAATCTCGCAGAAAAGTCACTGAGAGTCGGGTCGGCAGAGGTCATGTGGGGCGCATTCGTGCAATCCATTATTGACTTCACCATCATTGCGTTCGTCATCTTCCTGATCATACGCATCATGAACCGCATACAAAAACCAGCACCTGTCTCAGACCCAACCACAAAAGAGTGCCCATACTGCACCAGCACCATCTCGATCAAAGCCAAGCGCTGCCCACACTGCACATCCCAACTCTAATTAATAAAGTAGGTTATCAGAAAGTAGAGCGTAGTCTGTGATAGACTACGCTCTACTTTCTATTTTTCTATGGACTTCCTCGATAAACTCAACCAACAACAACGCGCAGCGGTCACAGCGGAGAATGGGCCCATTTTAGTCGTGGCAGGCCCCGGGTCTGGAAAGACGCGGGTGCTGACTCAACGCATCGCTTATCTCATCGCGGTGGAAGGCGTCCGCCCGTGGCAGATTCTCGCCGTCACCTTTACCAATAAAGCGGCAAAGGAAATGCAGGAGCGTGTCAAGCGTCTGCTTCCTGATCAAGCCATCGAAGGCATTATGCTTGGCACATTCCATTCGATCTGTGCGCGCATTCTGCGACGTGAAGCTGAACACCTACCGATCGAATCGAATTTTGTGATCTTTGATTCAGACGACCAGGAACGGATCGTAAAAAGTGTGATCCGTGAAATGAATATTAACGAGAAGCTGTATCGCCCTGCCAGTGTGCACGCCGCGATCTCGCGCGCCAAGAATGAACTCATCCGCGCGGATAATTACCCCACCGCTACCTATAAAGATGAAATCGTAAAGCGTGTATATACCGAATATCAAAAGCGTCTCATCGCCAGCAACGCCGTGGACTTTGACGACATTCTCGTCTACACCGCGCGTCTGCTTGAAGAACTGCCCGCTGTGCGCGATAAGTATGCACAACGGTTTCGACATGTGTTGGTGGATGAATTTCAAGACACGAATCTCGCGCAATACGCACTCGTACAACAACTGGCTTCGCATCACAAAAATATTTTTTGCGTGGGCGATCCCGATCAATCGATTTATGCCTGGCGCGGCGCGGACTGGCGGAACGTCCAACGTTTTGAGCAGGATTTTCCTGACGCCCGGACTATTTTGCTCGAACAAAATTATCGTTCACGTCAAACCATCCTCGATGCAGCGATGGGCGTTATCAACAAAGCCCGCAACCGCAAACAAAAACAACTCTTCACCGATCGCGGCGTTGGCGATAAGATCTTTTTCTATGAAGCGCCGGATGATTACGCTGAAGCCGCCTTCGTTGTAGATGGCATTGCACAACTCGTTGCATCACGTCAGTATGAACCTGGCGATTGCGCCGTGATGTATCGTACCAATGCCATGTCGCGTTTGTTGGAAGAAGCCTTTTTACAAGCACGGCTTCCTTATCGTCTGGTCGGCGCACAACGCTTCTATGGACGCCGCGAAGTTAAAGACTTGATCGCTTTCCTGCGTCTCGTCCATAATCCCGCCGATGAAGCCAGCCTTGACCGCATTATTAATGTCCCTGCACGTGGCATCGGTGACAAGACGCTCACTACCCTGCATATGATCGCACGTCAGAATAATCTACAACCTGGCATCGTGCTCCTCGATCTCGCCCGCGGCGCTGACTCGCCCTATTGGTCTGCGTTCACGGGTCGCGCGGCGCTTTCACTTTCTGATGTCGGCGGCATGTTGGCAAATTGGCGCATCGCCGCGCAATCGCTTACCATCCCCGAACTCTTTGAGCGCATCGTCAGCGACATTAGCTACAAACAATATATTGACGATGAATCAGAAGAAGGTGAAGACCGCTGGGACAATGTTCTCGAACTCAAACGTCTCGCTGAAGAATATTCCACACGCACGCTGGATGAATTTCTTGAGAACATCGCACTCATCTCCGATCAAGACACCATCGCTGATGGCAATGTGCCCACACTGCTCACCCTCCACGCCGCCAAGGGACTTGAGTTTGGCGTGGTCTTCCTCGTCGGTCTCGATGATGGCATCCTCCCACACAGTCGTTCGTTCGACGAGCCCGAACAAATGGAGGAAGAGCGCCGCCTCTTTTACGTGGGCATCACGCGCGCCAAAGACAAACTCTATCTCATCCGTTCCATTCAACGTGGCGGACGTGGCATGGCAGAAGAAACTTACCCATCCCGTTTCCTAGATGACATCCCTGCCGATTTACTCGTCGGTAAAACCAGAAGC